>OGCQ01000090.1_pt1 | contig 172091 bp, 173 predicted proteins | sample 1570161 | NCBI WGS metagenome assembly OGCQ01 (sample SAMEA4384402, study PRJEB24528) | human gut metagenome
CCGATGAGCTGAAGGTATCGCAGTCGACGGTGTCGTCGCGTATCGCCCAATTGGAGCAGATGGTCGGCGCGCCGCTGTTCGTGCGCAATGCGAAAAGTGACGTGACGCCCACACAGGCCGGGCGGATGCTGTACCAGACTGCCATCGGCATCGACGGATTATGGCGGGATACGCGTGAGCAGATCGCCCGCGTGCAGGAGGCGCGTGAGCCGCTGGCCGTGTCGTTCTCGCACACGACCGCGGCGATTCTGCTGCCGAAGGCGTTGCCGGTGATGGCTCGGGACATGGACGGTTTCGACTTCGCTGTACACGTGATGAACTCGGATGCGATTCTCGAACAGGCCAGCATGAAGGCTGTGCAGCTCGGCGTGGTGGAAAAGCCGATCGTGAACGATTCGGTGGACCGCGTCACCCTGTGCGAGGACCGGCTGGTGTTGGCGGGGGAACCTGACGGCGTGTGGATGGTGCGCGAACACGGTTCCGGCGTGCGGTATTACACGGATCTGTATTTCAAGACCGCTCAGGTTGTGCCTGCACGCACGATGGAAGTGTCCAGTAATGCGGCGATTGTGGCGGCGCTGTCCGCCGGGTTCGGGCAGTCGTTGATTTCGGAAGCCGCCGTGCCGGCGGGCGTGCCGGTGCAGCGGGAGCTTGGCGATGAGTTTGTGCGGCGGTTCTATGCGCTGGTGCCGAGATCCGGTCTGACGCACGATCAGCGGGAGTTGGCGGAGACGATTATTGCTGCGCTGCGCGGGTAGTCAGATAGTCGACTGAGGGGAGGTTGCGAACGTTGTTTCTCTCCCTCCGTCCGCCTGCGGCGGCCACCTCTCTCATCAGAGGGAGATCAATTAGGTATCGACAAAATCGATGATATGTATTGGTTGCAATGATTTGACCGATGTAAACGCTTGAGCTTCAATAGACATCATGAGAGAGTTCTGTACAAAATGGTGGAAGCGCATTGCCACCGTTGACATGCTGTTCATTGGTGTTCTGACTCTGCTGGCCTCGCTGTTCGCCTCCTGGCTCAAGCAGTTCCCCGGATTCAGCCTGTTCGGCGCGCTCATCATCGCGCTGCTCATCGGTATGATCATCCAGTTCCCGATCCGCAGTGCCTACGTCGGTTCCAATGATGGCCGCAAGGCAGGCGTCAAGGACGCCGCTGGCCTGATTTCCAACAAGCTGCTGCGCCTCGGCATCATCCTGCTCGGTTTCAAGCTCAACCTCGCCGTGCTGTTCACGCAGGGCATCAAGTGTCTGCCGATCGCCGCTGTGGTCGTTACGCTGACCATCATCGTGTGCTATGCCATCGCCCGCAAACTCGGTGTCGACCCGATGCTCGCCATCCTGACCGCCGGTGGCACCGGCATCTGCGGTGCGGCCGCCGTCATGGGCCTGGCCGGTTCCATCAAGGTGCCTGAGGACAAGCAGGACGAGAAGGACAACGACGTGACCATGGCCGTGGCCATCGTAGCCATTATGGGTACTGTGTTCGCGTTGCTGGAGATCGCGCTCGGCCCGCTGACCGGCATGACCAAGGACCAGCTGGGCATCACCGCCGGTGCTTCCCTGCACGAAATCGCCCACGCGGTCGCGGGCGGCGACGCGTTCGGCGCGGTGGACATCGCCACCATCATGAAGCTTTCCCGCGTGCTCATGCTTGTGTTCGCGGCCATCATCATCGCCATCTGGTGGGAGAAGAAGCATTCCGAGGTTCAGAGCACCGGCAAGAAGACCGTGGCCTTCCCGTGGTTCATGCTCGGCTTCATCGGCGCTTCGATTATCGGCACCTTCGTACCGTTCGTCACCTCCATCACCCCGCAGCTCGTGGACTTTGCGTACATCGTGCTCGGCATGGCCATGGCCGCGCTCGGCATCAACGTGAACTTCAAGGCCATCGCTTCCAAGGGCAAGAAGCCGATGCTCGCCAGCTTCCTGACATCGATTCTGCTCATGTGCTTCGCTGCAGGTGTTGCGATGCTGTTCTTCTGATAAGCGCTCCAAATACAAATAGGCGAAGGCGAACGACAGTGAGCAATTGGAATGTGTCACCTAAAAATCACGTACTTGCACAACGGATAACCCCAGCCGAACTGGCAGGCCATCGCAATGAACTTCACCACATATGGACTCAGCCCGGTCGCACCCGGCATCCAGCCGATCAGCAGCGTGCTGAACGTGAAGTTCCAGATCCACAGCAGCACGAACAGCGCCACGGAACGGGTGAAGTTGCTGGACGATTTGAATGTCACGTTGCGGTTCATCACGAAGTTGTAGGTCGCCGAACACACCACGGCGATGCCGTTGGCGATCTGTGAGGGTACGCCGATCAAGTGCAGAATGGCGAACGTCGCATACTCCACAATGGTCTGCGTGGCGGAAACACCCACATACTTGCCCAGCACGGCGAGTCCATTTTGCTTCGGGGTTGCCGTGCCCACGGTATTTTCCGCAGTATTCGTTGTGGTCGAGGTATTTGTGGCGCCCACACCTTGATTCGGCTTCACATCCGCTCCATTGTTCGCCATGCCCATATACCTCCCGGATGTACCTGTGACGTTCGACCTCGCAATGATACCGCTGACCGCGTCGGGAATCGGCGTGGCGGTCAGACGAGAAAACCGCAGGCCGCAGCAACGACCGGCACACCCAGCGACAGCACCAGATAGGCCGCTGCGGTGGGGTAGCGGTGTTTGCGGAAGAGCGTCACCATTTCGTTGATTGCGGTCGAGAACGTGGAGAAGCCGCCGAGGAAACCGGTGGCCAGCACTAGCCGCCATGGTTCATCAAGTGTCCCGCCGAGTGCCAGCGCCGCGACCAAACCGGCTAGGAATCCGGCGATGAGATTGATGGTGAACGTGGAAAGTGGGAATGCGCGCTGCCAGTACGTTTTGATGGTCACGTCAAGCAGATAGCGGCAGGAGGCGCCTACGCCGCCGCACAGGCAGACCAAGATTGGTAGGAATACGGTCATCACGCCTTACCTCCCTTGCTGGTCGTAGCGGCATTCGTATCAGCGGACGCTTCGGCGGATACGTTCGAGGAGCCGGCCAGATGCGTTCCTGCCCACACGCCGGCAGACGCACAAACCAGACCCAGCGCGAACGTCACCAGTAGATAGGCAATGCCGGCCGCCACCTGACCGTCGCGGATTGCGGTAAAACCTTCCAGCGCGAGTGTCGACATCGTAGACAAACCACCGCATACGCCCATGCCGAGTCCGCGACTGGCAAGTTCTTTGGAACGTGCGCCGAACCGGGAAGCGCCGGCCAAGTAAGCGGTCAACCCTGCATAGCAGAAGCAAGCCAGCATGTTGGCCACAAACGTGCCGGTATGGAAGCTGCCAGCCGCGGGAATCTGTGCGAACGCATAGCGGATAGCGGTGCCGATCGCACCGCCGCAGAAGACGACCAACACAATATCAAGATGAATATCGGGGAGCTTGCGCGCCGGGGGAGTGGTCGTGTGCGTAATCGGCCGGGCACCTGCGGATGGGGATTGCGAATCCATAATAGCCTTTCCTGAAACCGCTGAATCCTGCTGAAGACACAACGATTCCATGCAATATCAAATCGTGTGTAGGAACTATCAGCAGTGTGCGGTTCGAAACGAGTTCAGGCGGGTTCCATCGCCGGTTCCTTAGCCTACTCGTGGCGGCGACAACAAACGGCAGCAGTATCTCGGATATTGGCCTATCGCGGTGGATTTCGGCAAGAGACTTCTGCAATGCCGATGAACTTGGTTGCCGTGAGGCGATAAAGCGCGTAGATGAATTGCTTGGTTGCTTCCATACCTCGTGGGTATGGCTCAACATGGTTTATGGCTATTGGCTAATACAGATCGATTGTCGTTTAATGGAACATGAGGATAACGGGCCCTAATCGCTCGGTGCCGGAAACAAGGAGTTGTGAATATGTCTGAAACCATGAAAGCCGCGATTTTCGTTGAGCCTGGCAAGATGACCGTGGAAGAAGTGCCAAAGGCGGCACTTCAGCAGGATGATGACATCGTAATTCGCATGGTGCGCACGTGCGTGTGCGGCTCTGATTTGTGGTTCTTCCGTGGGCTGAGCGGACAGGCCGCACACAGCCAGGTGGGTCACGAGTCCATCGGTGTGGTCGAAGAGGTTGGCGCGGCGGTCGAATCCGTCAAGCCCGGCGATTTCGTGGTTGTGCCATTCCCATACAGCTGCGGCAAGTGCCCGGTATGCAAGGCCGGCTTCGAATCCGTGTGCCCGCACGGCGGCTACTTCTCCGCCTGTCAGGCCGAATACCTGCGTGTGCCCGAGGCGGACGGCACCGTGGTCAAGGTGCCCGGTTCACCGGAAGATTATTCCGATGAGCAGCTCGCATCGCTGCTGACCATTTCCGATGTGATGTCCACCGGTTATCACGCGGCGGTTTCTGCCGAGGTCAAGCCCGGTGACACCGCCGTGGTCATGGGCGATGGCGCAGTTGGCCTGTGCGGTGTGATTGCCGCCAAGATGCGCGGTGCCACGCGCGTTATTGCCATGAGCCGTCACGAGGATCGCGCGGCGCTCGCCCGCGAATTCGGTGCGACTGATATCGTGCCCGAGCGTGGCCAAGAGGCTATTGACAAGGTGCTGGAGATGACCGGCGGCTATGGTGCGGACGCAGTTCTCGAATGCGTGGGCTCCAAGCAGTCCTTCGACACGGCGATTGGCCTGATTCGCCGCGGTGGCGTGATTGGTCGTGTGGGCCTGCCGCACGACGTGGAGATCAGCGCCGAAGGCACGTTCTACGGCAACATCGGCATCAAGGGCGGCCCGGCTCCCGTGCGCCACTATGACCTTGATGAGGGTCTGCTGGACGCGGTGCTCAAGGGCGAGATCAACCCCGGCCGCGTGTTCACCGCCGAGTACGACCTCGACCATATCCAGGACGCCTACGAGGCGATGGACCAGCGCAAGGTCATCAAGGCGCTGATCCGGTTCTAGGGTCAGGTGCGCAGAGAACGGTTCTCACTAAGAACCGTGTGAGCCATTCGCACAAAACCGCACAATCGAACAGGCCGCCGGTGTGATGGGGGAGAGATTGGGGGTGAGCCGGTTCGGTGCATGTTTCCATACCGTTGTTTTCGTGTAGAATCGGCCATCTCTATACTTCTGTTTTCGTGTAGAATAGCATATGCCTATACTGTTGTTTTCGTGTAATGAGGTGATTGCTCATGTTGAAGCGCAAGATGCTGGATAAGCTGATCGCATGGAAACAAAAAGCGGGTGGGCGTGAGGCTCTTCTCATCGAAGGCGCTCGCCGTGTGGGCAAAAGCACCATTGTCGAGGAATTCGGCCGCACTCAGTACAAGTCATATATTCTCATCGATTTCACACGTTTGCCGCGCGACGTTCGCGACATCTTCGAAAACCAGCGTGATGACTTTGACACATTTTTCATGCTGTTGTCTGCGTATTACCGCAAGCGACTGTACGAGCGTGAATCGTTGATTATTTTCGACGAGGTGCAGCGGTATCCGGCGGCGAGGGAGCTCATCAAATATCTGGTTGCGGATGGCCGGTATGACTATGTGGAAACTGGTTCGCTGATCTCCATCAAGAGGAATGTGGCGAATATCGTCATCCCCTCCGAGGAACGGAAAATGGACATGGGGCCGCTCGATTTTGAGGAGTTCTGCTGGGCCATGGGGGAGGAGCTGCTTGCTGAAACGATTCGCAAATCGTTCGAGCGTCTGGTCCCGTTGCCCGATGCGCTGCACAAACGAGCGATGAGGCTGTGGCGCGAATATCTGCTGGTGGGCGGTATGCCGCAGGCGGTTGCCGATTATGTCGAGCAGCGCGATTTTGGCGAGGTGGATTTGATCAAGCGTGGCATCCTGCAGCTGTACAGTGATGATATCGGCAAGTTCGCCAATGGCGATGCCGGCCGCGTGCGGGGCATTTTCGCTCAGATTCCAGGGCAGCTGTCCAAGCATGAGAAACGATTCACTCTGGCATCGGTCGATAAGGGGGCTCGATCTCGTGAATACGATTCGGCGTTCTTCTGGTTGGAAGACGCCCGCTTGGTGAACCTGTGCCGTAATTCGACTGACCCTTTGGTGGGGCTGGGATTGTACGAAGATAACGATTCATTCAAATGCTATATGGCGGATACCGGTTTGCTGGTGTCGCAGGCGTTTGCCGATCGAGAGACAACGCCGGATGATGTGTACCGGGATATTCTGTTCGATAAACTCTCGCTCAACGAAGGGATGCTGGTGGAGAATGCGGTGGCTCAGCAATTCCGGGCGAATGGGCGCAAACTGTATTTCTTCTCGCGCTTGGATAGGGCGGATGCCTCGAAAACCATGGAAATAGACTTCCTCATCGTTCGGGAATACGATAATGCCGCGATGAAGCCTCGCATCAGCCCGATCGAAGTGAAATCCACGAAACGATACGGTGTGTCTTCGCTCGACAAATTCCGCAAAAGGTATGCCCAACGATTGGGCAAGGAATACGTTCTGCATCCCCGCCAACTCGAAGTGGATGGAGAACGCATCAAGCTGCCGTTGTATATGGCCCACTGTCTGTGATTTGTGCTGATTGATGCATGTTTGGGCTGCAAGGTTCAGGCAGTCGAAGAGTGTCCGTTCCGCATAGGACATCCGTGAATATGGCTGGACTCACACTGGCTCGACTGCAGGGAAAGGAGTCGGCATGGGATATTCCATCGGTCAGGTGTCGCGAAAGACTGGGCTGTCCGAACATACGTTGCGCTACTATGACGGCCAAGGTCTTTTGCCCGGTATCGCTTGAACTGGTTTCGGACGGAGATGCTTCGATGACGGCGATCTTGAATTGCTTGATCTCATTGAATGTCTGAAATCCACGGGCATGAGTCTCGCAGAGATCAAGGATTTTGTTGATATGACTAAGCAAGGTGATGCCACGCTCGAATCACGACTTGCTGTTTTTCGCAATCAGCGAGATGTGGTGAAACGTCAAATCGCCGAATTGCGACGCCGGTACATCAAACTTGACGTGGTCATTACATCCGGTGCCTCTTGCACCTCGTCGATGAAAATCAATATCCCTTATGGGAGTAGCATTTTCTGCCTTGTATGTGCAGAATGCCGCATTTCAAAATGGGGTTTTGGTGCAAAATACCGCATTTCAAAGTAGGGTTTGGTGCAAGATGTCGTGCAAATGGTGAATCGGGTGTGTTTGTAGGGGCGGCTGGATGACTGTGCGGCTGGACTGTTGTGTGGCCGCATGCTTATGCGGCCACAAGTCGTGCGGGCTGTTCGCAAACTATGCGCGGTCGGTCGGCATTCGCCTGCGCTTGAGGTGTTCGATAAGCAGCTCACACTTTTTGACATCCTCGGCGGTCGAGGCCGGTAGGTCGTCGGAGGAGGTGTCGATGATGCGCTGCAGGTAGCCGTGTAGGGTTTGTAGCTCGGTTTCATTGAGACAGTCCAGCATGGAGGAGGTCTGGTCGGGCGCTTTGCCCAGCAGATCGGCGGCCTTGCGGCCCTGGTTGGTGAGGCTGACCATCATGACGCGGCTGTCCCGCCTGGATGGACGGCGGCTGATGTGACCGCTGGCCTCCAGTTTCTTCAACAGTTCGGCCATGGCCTGGCGGCTCATGCCGAACATCGCGGCCAAGTCCTTCTGGCTGGTCTGGTCGGATTCCCTGAGCGTGGCCAAGACGCGGCCTTGGCCACGGCGTGGGTCGAAAGCATGTTCGCCGCGCGGCGATTTGGCGCCGGGGGAGACGAGCCGTCTGTGTATCGCGCGATACGCCATGATACGGCCAATGCTGATGAAACTGCTGAGAACATCGTTCTTGATATCGCCGTCGGCGGTGTCGTGGCTTGTGCCGTTCTCCGCCGATTGACTCGTGGCCATTACGTCGTCGACCGCGTCGTTTCCGGTTACGGCGGCGTTGTTGCTGGTGCTGCTCATGTTCGGAATCCTTACGTCAGTGCTGCATGTTGTCGCCGGTGGATTCGCCGCGATAGCGCATCATCATCGAGCGCTGCATCTCCTGCGCGTTCGGCGGGGTCCAGGTCAGCGCGTTCGCGCCGGCCACGATGGTTTCGGCCATGGACTCGTCGGTCGAACCGCCGCTGGCGAGCAGCGGGATGGAGGGGTGACGCTGCCTGATCTGCTGGACCACGTCAGGCGTCCTGCGGCCGGCCGCCACGTTGATGATGGAGGCGCCGGCCTCGATTTTCTCGTCCAATTCGTCATCGCAGGTCAGGACCGTGGCGATGACCGGGGTGTTCGTGATGCGCGCCACGTCGTACACCGTGGAGGGCGGCGCCGGCGCGTTGAGCACCACGCCCGCCGCACCCTGCATCTCGGCCATCATGGCGAGTTGGATGACGCGCGGGCCGGTGGTGGTGCCACCGCCCACGCCGACGAACAGCGGGGCCTGGGCCGCGGTGAGTAGGGCCTGGGTGATGACTGGTTCGCCGGTGAACGGATATACGGCGAGAATGGCGTCGGCATTGGTGTTGCGGATGATGGCCGCGTCCGTGGTGAACGCGAACGAGTGGAGTTGGCGGCCCTGGACGGTGATGCCGGAAGTGCAGCTGATGATGTCGGGAACACGGGCCGCGGAGGAGCTGATGCGGTTTTCGATGGGGTTCGGTCCGTCTACTTGACGGGATTCCGGGTCGTATTCGGTGAGGTCGTTGCTCATGTCATGTGTGATGTTCATGCCGGTCTCCTTTAATAAGGAAGCGAGCGAAGCGTCGCTGGTCGTGTGTCTTTTTCATCCTCTTCAGTAATTATGTCAAGTACCTGACAGATATGAGTATACGACTCCATCAAAGATTGTCAAGTACCTTACGTATTGCTGTTGTGTCGCATTTTTCGACAATGCCAACATGCGTATGTTGTTTGATGCGGATCTGAGTGTGGAACGGCTGATTCCCGCACTGTCGATCGAGTCCGGAACTAGGATCACTCCCGAGGATACGCTCGTCATTTTCGATGAGGTACAGGAGGTGCCGAGGGCGATGACTTCGCTGAAGATGTTCAATGAAGCTGCCCCGGAGTATGACGTCTTGGCCACTGGATCGGCGCTTGGCATCGCCATGCATCCTGGGTTTTCATTCCCGGTTGGCAAGGTCAGTAGACTCAAGCTGTATCCTATGTCTTTTTGTCAATTCCTGTATGCGTGCAAACAGTATGCCTTGGCCGAAATGCTTGAGTCCAAGGATTCTCCGCTAATTAACGTAATGCATGACAGGGTCATGACTTGGCTGCGGTATTTCATGTATACAGGAGGCATGCCGGAGATCGTTGAAGCGTTCGCCAGTACTCTGCCGAATCCTGACTTCACGGCGGTTCGTAAATTGCAGAATAGTCTGGTCTCCGATTATCGTGACGATTTCTCCAAACATGTTGATATGCGTGATAGTCCCGCCGTCACCACGCTTCGTCTCAATCAGGTATGGGATTCAATTCCTTCCCAGTTGGCGAAAGAGAACAAGAAGTTCGTATACGGCGTGGTGTGAGCTGGTGGACGTGGCAAGGATTTTGAGAGTGCCATACAGTGGCTTGTCGATGCGTCGTTGGCGTTGCGCGCATCCGCCATCGCGCAAGCGGGAACGATCGCATTCCCGGTCACGAGGATTCCGCTGGTTCCGCCTCCGGGGATCGGCCGGTTGGATGAGGTTACGCCGTCTTGAGAGCCGTCGAACGATCAGGGCCAAAGGTAAAGAAATTCGGTATTCTTGCAAGGCTTTTTGGGTTATCCCGCGGGCATGGGTAGACTGGCATGCGGTAGGAGAGATACTCGCTGAAAGGTGCATGCCAGCTCATGGGAACGGGTGACCAGCCGGAAAAGACCAACAACTAAACCAGCGATTGCTGTCGGCTGGCCGGTAATAGCCGTAACTGCAGCGGACGTTCCCCGCTGCAGGTGACACGCATCGCCGGAGGGCAGCTGCAAGTCCAGGTACCGGTCCGCGGCCACCCCAGTCAGCCGCGCTGACAACCCCCGGCATCATACGCGATGTGCACGTCGTGCACTGCTACGTGCCGTCCGCCGGGCTACCCGTCCAGCGAAAGCGTAACCGGGCAGCTAGCCAGTATCGATACATGTCATAACGTAAGGAAGTAGCCCATGCCATCACACGCACGCACGGTCACCAGGACAACCCATCGCGTTCGCAACGCGCTGCTCGTCGTACTGCTGTTGCTGGTCGTGTGCGCCGCGGCGGCCGGCTTCAGCGGATTCAAACTGTACAAGTCGGCGATGAGCGCCAAAGCGCACCTCAACAATGTCGTTAACGCGGCCAAGGTCATCAAGGACGGTTCCACCGACGACATGGTCAAGGCGCTGTCCGACGTGAGCTACATCCAGAAGGAGGCGGCCGCCGCCAAGCAGGATGTCAGCGGCGGTCTGTGGACGCTGGCGGAGAAGATGCCCGTGGTCGGCGGTGACGTGAAGACGGCGCGCACCGCCATCGGTACCATCGATGACTTCGCGCAGACCACGCTGCCCCAGCTGGGCAAGGTCGTCACCACACTGACCGGTGCCAGCCTCTCCAGTGGCGATGGGCAGCTCAACATGGAGCCGATCATCGCTGCGGCGCAGCAGCTTGCCACGGTCGACCAGTCCGTGCAATCACAGGCCAGGACGATCCAGGATCTTCCCGACGCCAAACTCGGCGTGGTGAACAACGCGCTGCAGAACGGCAAGACGCAGATGGCCGCCCTGGCGCAGGTGACCGAAAACCTGAGCGGCATGCTCAACATGCTGCCGAACTTCCTCGGTGCGAACGGCGCCCGCAACTACGTGCTGCTTGCCCAGACGAATTCCGAGATCCGCGGAACCGGCGGCCTGATCGGTTCGGCCGGTTCCTTCAGCGCGGACAACGGCAAGATCGCGGTGGGGGGAGTTCCACGCGGATGCCGAGTTCCCCTCCAACGCCGCGTTGGATGACGTCAACCAGGACGGTGACGGCACGCTGTACAGCGGACTGTACTTCGGTCAAGTCATTCATAATCTTTCGTCCACGCCGGACTTCCCGCGCGTCGCGTCCATGGCCCAGAAGTTCTGGCAGGCGGCTCCGTTCGGCGGATCGTCCGACGGCGTGATGTCGCTCGACCCCGTCGCGCTGCAGGCGATGATCGGCGCCACCGGCGACGTGACTCTGTCCGACGGGCGCGTGCTCAACGGGTCGAACACCGCCGAATTCCTGCTCAACGGCGCCTACAAGGAACTGACGCCCTCCGCTCAGGACCAGTACTTCAGCGAGACCGCCGCCCAGGCGGTCGCCCACCTGTTCAGCGACATGAACACGCAGAAGCTCATGACCGTCGCCAAGACGATGCTCCGGATGGCCGAGCAGCGGCACCTGTACTTCTGGTCGTTCCACGAGGAGGATCAGGCGGTGCTGCGCAGCGCCGGCGTCACCGGCGAGATCACCAACGACGCGAAGAACCCGGTGACCGGCGTCTACTCCAACGAGATGCAGGCCTCGAAGATGGACTGGTACATCCAGCGCAAGTCGACGGTGAAGAGGACCGGCGACAACACCTACCACGTTACGTATTCGTTCACCAACACCCTGCAGCCGGGCGAGGCCGGATCCCTGCCGGAATACATCACGGCGAACGCCAAGGGAGGCGTGGCGGTGAACCGCGTGGTCATCTACACGCCGGCCGGAGGCGAGGTCAGCAACGTGTCGGCGTCGAACGGCAGTTCCCTCGCACAGGTGCAGGCCAAGGACCATATGACCTACATGGACGACATCTCCCTGGCGCCTCAGGACACGGTGACCATCGAATACGACGTGACCACCGCGGCCGGCTCGGCCAACCTCAAACTGGATCAGACGCCGACCATCGGCGACCCCGCGATCACGTACGAGTATTGATCGGTATTGATCTGTGGGTGTGATCTTGGGATTGTGTGCCCTTATGAAAGCGCGCCGCCGACTCCTCTCGGAACAGGTGACGTGCTTCCGGACGACGATGTCCATTACGATCACGGCAGATCGATAGCCGACAATATCGTCACGCTGGTTCAGCTAGTTCGAATTGCAGGTGGCGGACGGTGCCCAAGACGAAAGATTCTCGTCCGTCGTTCGGCCGCCGTCGTTGGCCGTGATGATACTGGAGACCATGAAGCTCAGGCGGCGGCAGCCAAGGGCGAAGTCGAGAAAGAGGTGACGGCGTGACACTTGAACAGAGGTCAGATAGCGCGGCGGCGGAGCGGTGCCGAGCATGACCAACAATCAACGGCCGCAGGCGATCGAAGTGCGCGGGGCGCGCGTGCATAACCTGAAGAACATCGACATCGACATTCCGCTGGGCGAACTGGTGGGCGTGGCCGGCGTCTCCGGTTCGGGAAAGAGCTCGCTGGCGCTCGGCGTGCTGTATGCGGAAGGTTCGCGGCGCTACTTGGAGGCGCTGTCCACGTACACGCGACGCCGCCTGACCCAGGCCAGTCGCGCCCAAGTGGACGAAGTACTGCACGTGCCGGCCGCGCTGGCCCTGCACCAGCGGCCCACGGTGCCTGGCATCCGTTCGACGTTCGGCACGATGACCGAACTGCTCAACAGTCTGCGGCTCCTGTTCTCCCGCGTCGCCTCGCACGTGTGCCCGCATTGCGGGGCGCGCAACGAGTCGACGCTGAACGTGGCGGCCGGACTGCCCATCACCTGTGCTGGCTGTGGCAAGGAATTCCACGCGCCCGGCGCCGAATCGCTCGCTTTCAACTCGGCCGGCGCCTGCCCGACCTGCTCCGGAACCGGCATTGTGCGCGAAGTGAACCGTGCGGCCCTGGTGCCGGATGAGTCGAAAAGTATCGACGACGGTGCGGTGCTGCCATGGGGCTCGCTCATGTGGGACCTTATGAAGCAGGTGTGCGGCGCGATGGGCGTGCGCACCAACGTGCCGTTCAGCGAGCTCACGCCCGAAGAGCGTGACATCGTATTCAACGGGCCGGCCGTCAAAAAGCATATTCTTTACAAGCCGAAGAAAGGCGACGATTTCGCCGAACTCGATTTCACCTACTTCAACGCCGTATACACGGTGGAGAACGCGCTCGCCAAAGCCAAGGACGAGAAAGGTCTGAAGCGCGTGGCTCGATTTCTCAAGGAGGGACCATGCGCCGACTGTGGCGGCACACGACTGAGCGCCGCAGCCCGGGCCCCGCATGTGCGCGGGCTGAACCTGGCCGAAGCCAGCGCGATGACCTTGGATGCGGCGGTGGATTGGGTGCGCGGCGTGCCGGAATCTCTGTCCGCCGACATGCGGCCGATGGCCACCAACATCTGCGAATCATTCCTGGACGTGGCCCGCCGACTGTTGGATCTGGGCCTCGGCTATCTGGCGCTTGACCGCGCCGGTGCCACGCTTTCAACCGGTGAACGCCAGCGTGTGCAGCTCGCCCGTGCCGTGCGCAACCGCACCACCGGCGTGCTGTATGTGCTCGACGAGCCGTCCATTGGCCTGCACCCCTCGAACGTGGATGGGCTGCTCGGCGTGATGCATGACTTGGTGGCGGACGGCAATTCCGTGGTGGTCGTGGACCATGACGTGCGCGTGCTCAAGGCCGCCGACCATCTTATCGAAATGGGACCGGTTGCCGGCGCCGAAGGAGGGCATGTGATCGCGCAAGGGACGGTCGGCGAGGTGGCGGCGAATCCAAGTAGTCGTATTGCGCCGTTCTTGGCCGATAATGTGAGCGCGCGCATCCGTGAGCGCGTGGCGGAACCGCAGGTGTTCGACCTTGGCCGCATCCGCATGACAACCAGCCAGTTGCATACGGTCAAGCCGCTGGACGTTGATATTCCGCGCGGCCGGCTCGTGGCGGTGACAGGCGTCTCCGGCTCCGGTAAAACCACGATGGTGCTCGAATCGCTGATTCCCGCGCTCAAAGCGCAGGCGGCGGGGGAGCGGTTGCCGGAACATGTGCGTGAACTTGAGGCCGAGGGCATCCATCGTGCGAATCTCATCGACGCCACGCCGATTGGCGCAAACGTACGCTCCACCGTGGCCACCTATGCCGATATTCACGACGAATTGCGCCGCGCCTTCGCCCGCACGGACGGCGCCAAGGCGGGCGGCTGGAAGGCTGGCGATTTCTCATACAACACCGGCCGACTGCGTTGCCCCACATGCGACGGCACCGGTTCAATCTCGCTCGATGTGCAGTTCCTGCCGGACGTGACCATCGAATGCCCGGATTGTGGAGGCTCCCGCTATGCGTCCGAAGCCGACGCGATTCGGCGTGCGGTTAAAGCGGCTAAGGGCAAAGCGGCGAAGATGAAGGTCCCGGATAAACGCAAAGCTGCCAAGGAAAAATTGAGTGAGGCGACGGATCAGGGTGGCGGCAACATTTCCCTGAGCCTGCCTCAACTCATGGCAATGAGCGTGGACCAGGCGCTGTCCGTGACCGGCGACCTCAAGAAGGTTCACGCACGTCTGACCACCCTGCACGACTTGGGCCTCGGCTACTTGACGCTCGGCGAACCGACGCCGGCGCTTTCGGGCGGCGAAGCCCAGCGGCTGAAACTCGCCAGTGAAATGGGCAAGGCCCAATCGGACGCGGTATTCGTGTTCGATGAGCCGACCATCGGTCTGCACCCGTTCGACGTGCGCGTGCTGCTGGGCGTGTTCGACCGGCTCGTGGCGAGCGGCGCAACAGTCGTGGTCATCGAACATGACCTTGACGTGATCGCCAATGCGGACTGGATCATCGACATGGGTCCGGGCGGTGGCGAAAGCGGCGGACGCATCGTCGCCACCGGAACGCCGGAACAAATCGCGGCCAATCCGAACAGCATCACCGGGCGGTATCTGCGCTGACTCGTATGGCGGTAACGCGCCTTTGCATAGGACCCTGCGCGAGTAGGATAGCCGTCCATGGTGCAGATTCATGGCATTAGACGCGCAAGCGCGGACGCGAAATATCGGCAGATGACCGGGCAGCCGGTCAAGCCGCTGATTCTCAAACTGTGTTTGCCGGCCGTCATCTCCAACTTGGTGACCACCGCCTACAATCTCACGGACACGTTCTTTATTGGTCAGCTCGGCACCGCGCAGTCCGGTGCCATCGGCATCGCGTTCTCCATCATGACCGTGATGCAGGCGCTCGGCTTCTTCTTTGGCAACGGCGCGGGCAACTCGATGAGCCGCGAACTCGGCAAACAGAACAATGAGCGCGCCTCCCGACTACTGGCCGTGGGCTTCGCGGGTGCGGTGCTCTCTGGTTTGGTGATTGCCACAATCGGATTGCTGACCCTGCGGCCGCTGGTCGTCATGCTGGGATCGACCTCGACAATCGCCCCATACGCCGTGCAATACCTGACGCCGTTGTTGGTCGCCGCACCCTGTGTATGCGGTTCGTTCGCACTCAACGGACTGCTGCGATACCAAGGGCAATCGACGTTCGGCATGATCGGGCTGGTTTCGGGCGCATTGCTGAATTTCCTGCTCGCGCCGTTGTTTATCTTCGTGCTGCACCTCGGAATTTTTGGTGCCGGCCTGGCCACCGCCATCTGCCAGACGGTGAGCTTCACGATTCTGACCACAATGAGCCGCAAATTCGGCGTAATGAAGCTGTCCTTGCGCAATTGCAGGCCGGATGTGCTGCTCATGCGCGAAGTGGCCGGCGGTGGCCTGCCCTCGCTGATCCGCCAAGGCGCCGGTTCGATTTCCGTGACCTGCGTGAACATTGCCGCCAATCCGTTCGGCGATGCGGCCATCGCCGGCATGGCCATTGTGATGCGCATTATGTTGGGCGCCAACTCGGTGATCGTCGGCCTCGGCCAAGGTTTCCAACCGGTGTGCGGCTACAACTACGGTGCCGGCCTGTTCGCGCGCGTCAAAGAAGGGTACTGGTTCTGCGTGCGGCTCGCCACCTGCGTGCTCGTGGTGTTGGCGGTGTTGCTGTGGGTGTTCGCACCGCAACTGGTCGAGATCTTCCGCTCCGACCCGGCCGTGGTGGCGGTGGGCGTGGCCGCGCTGCACATCCAATGCTGCACGGTGATTCTCAACGGCTTCAACATGATGGGCAATATGATGACCCAGACCATGGGCCGCACCGGCATCGCCTCATTCCTGGCCCTGTGCCGACAAGGTCTGTTTTTGGCACCGATCGTACTGATTCTGCCGATGATGTTCGGCGTGCTCGGCGTGGAAATGGCGCAATCGGTGTCCGACGTGCTGACATTCCTAGTCACTATCCCGTTCATGCGGCGAATCCTGCATGAATTGCGGTGAATGGTAGATGGCAACTATGAATAATCGAAGTGCAAAGCGGGTGCCGGGCGTTCCTTCTCCCGCGTATATCGAATCGCTGTACCGCACCATGGCTGCCGCCCTTGGCCCGACCGGATGGTGGCCGGCTGAAACCACATTCGAGATTATGGTGGGCGCGGTGCTGACGCAGAATACGGCGTGGGGCAATGTGAATCGTTCGCTTGCGGCGTTGAACGCGGAGGGTGTGCTCGAACCCCATAAGCTGGCGATTATGGGGCCAGCGCATCTGCAGGAACTTATTCGCCCGTCCGGCTTTTATGTCAACAAATCCAAGACGGTACAGTCACTGAGCCGATGGTATGTGGAGCGTTGCGGAGCCTCGCCTGAGGGCGCGGCAGATATTCCCGACGCCGAATTGCGGACCGAATTGCTCGGATTATTCGGTATCGGGGGCGAAACGGCCGACGACCTGATGCTATATGTGTTTTCGCGCCGCACATTCGTGGCCGATACTTATGCTCGCCGACTATTCGCCTTCCTTGGATTTGATGTGCCAACCGGCTATCTGGCATTCCACAAGGCCTATTCGCCCGTGGTGCTGGATGCGAGCCTCAGCGTCAAGGATTTGCAGGAATTCCATGGGCTTATTGACGAGTTCGGCAAGGCCTACCGCGACGACGCGGCCAAAAGCGAGTCCTTTTTGGGTGGATGGAGGGCTTGACTGCACGGCGAATCGTTCTCAATAAGAAAAGTGTGAGGCCCGCACGGTGCCAATCGCACATCTGAATCCAAGAAATGGCTGTTTGATGCTATTCCCGCGAATGCGCGATTGAGTGATATTGTGCGTTTGCCTCACACTTTTCTTATTGAGAATGATTCGCTGCGATATGCCGCTTACTTGACAACCTTAAAACCGCTGGTCCATGGGGTCTGATTGGTGACGCCTTCAGCCGCTGCTGCTGCGGCCTTGTCCGGGTTGCGGTCGATGACCTGCACGGTGGCGCCAGCCTTGACGGTGATGCCTGTGACGCCGGCAATCCGCTCTCCACCGAGCAGATCGACGACCCCTATCGCCGTGGCATCATCGCCGTGCATGACGCCGAGATTGCCGCCGAACTTGACTGGCTGCGCTCGATGCTGGGTGTCGAAAACGAGTCTGTGACAGAATAGTTCGACCGACACAATCGCCAAAACGCCGAACAGGAGCCAATGATGACCGAAGACAAGCCGATCGCCAAGCCGATTATCGATGATGCGACGCGCGAGAAAATGGCGCTTATGTTCTCTGGCGAGGTCTACCTGCCGGATGATGTGGACGGCTTTTTTGATCTGCAGGCCGCCCAGCGTGATCTCCAGCTCGAACTCAACGCCACGCCGCTGACCAACCCGAAGCGCCGTACCGAACTCATGCAGGCGTTCTTCGGCGCGGCGGGGGAGGGTCTGTACCTCGAATGCCCGGTGTATGCGAACTGGGGCTGCAATACTTATTGGGGCGAGCGCTGTTACGCCAACTTCAACCTGACGCTGGTGGACGATGGTGAGATCTTCATCGGATCCCACACCATGATCGGCCCCAACGTCACGCTTGTAGCCACCGGCCATCCCGTGCGTCCGGACCTGCGCTATCAGGGTGCCCAGTATTCGTTGCCAGTCCACATCGGCGAGAACGTCTGGATCGGCGCGAATGTCACCGTGCTGCCCGGGGGCACCATCGGGGACAACGCGGTCATTGGCGCCAACTCGCTGGTCACCAAGGACATCCCCGCCAACACGGTCGCCTATGGCAGCCCGTGCAAGGTAATTCGCGAAATCAACGAACGCGACGACGTCTACTACTGGCGCGACCGCCAATTCAGTGAGCGTTTTAAGCTCAAAGAGCAGTAGCGCGAAAGCTCACTCCCACACGTCGAGCTTGCGATTTTTGTAGAAATACTCGCGGTCCTTGTCGCCGATTTCACGCACGACCTCGCAGGGCGCGCCGTAGGTGACGGAGTTGGCGGGGATGGAATGTGTCACGACCGAACCGGCGCCAATCACGCAATTGTCGCCGATGGTCACTCCCGGCAGAATCGACACGTTCGCGCCGACCCACACGTTGCGCCCGCTGATCACCGGAATGCAATACGTGTAATGGTGCTCGCGCAGCACCGGCAACACGGGGTGGCCGGCGGCGCATTAGCACGGGGAACGGTTGAACGAGAAGTGGATTGGCATGTGGTGGTATCGAACATACTGATGCGTGTGCCGCCGAGCCTGTCCAGATGGCTGCCTATATGAACCAGTGACAGAAAAGCACGGGAACGCGAGCGAGAGGAGTGTGCATGGGGCAGTTCGGCGTCATGATTGGCCAGTTGGTCGGATTTCTGATCATGCTGATGGTTGGGTATGGATGTGTGAGGCTTCGATTCTACGGTCAGACGGCGTTGGACGGCATGTGCTCGTTGCTGCTCAACGTGCTCATCCCCGTGCTTGTGTTTTCGAACGCCGTCGATGGTGCGGACCGCGCGCAGCTTGCCGCCAACTGGGGCGTGATGCTGCTGACCGCCGTGATGTACGCGCTGCTCATCCTGGTGTTCTGGCTGGTCGCCAAACTGTTGCGGCTCAAAGGTTCGCGTAGCCATGTATTTCAGGCGTCGCTTATTTTCGGCAACGCCGGATTCATCGGCATTCCGTTGATTATGGCACTTTGGCCGCAGAACGGCGCGATTTACGTGGCGCTGATGTCGATTATCGACCAGACGCTGCTCTGGACGTACGGCGTATGGCTGTGCGAGCCGGTCGCCGAAACGACTGGCGGCAACGCGATTGGCGCGCGAGGTGCGGTCGCGAACGGTTCAGTGAACGGCGCCGGTTCGGTGGGCAATGCCGCAAACGGTGGTTCTCCGGCCGTCGTCCGCCCCTCGCTAGGCACCCGCGTCCTCGGCCTGCTTAAACGATTCGTCAATCCCGCCTTCATCGGCGTGATGCTCGCCCTGATTCTGATTCTGCTCGGCGTCAAGGTGCCGGATATCATCCTGAAGCCGCTGCACACCATCGGCAATATGGCCACGCCGATGTCGCTAATCTACTTGGGCGGCCTGTTCGCACTGACCAAGTGGTGGGGCGTCCTCAAACGCTACGAACTCTATGTTGGCCTAGTCGCCAAGATGATCGCATTCCCGCTCGCCTTCTACGCGCTACTGACCGCGTTGACCGGCGCATTGCCGCAACTGCCGATCGTCCATGACATGGTGCTGATGATTACGGTCATCGCCGGACTGCCGACCATGACCACCATTGCCATGTTCACCGGTCGCAAGAACAACATGCCCGAGTATGCGGTCGGCTTCGTGCTCGTAAGCACGCTGTTCTCGCTGGCCTCCCTGACCATCGTCTCGGCGGTCGTGTTCTGAATTGTCCCCTTCGACGAAAAGAATTCCGGGGCCTCCGGCGCTTGGAACCTCATTCATAAATAAATGCTGGCTATTCTTTTTACCGCGAATCAGGAACCATTTTCTGTTGTTCTGACCAAAAGATAGTTAAGCGCAAATGGCCTTTATCACATACTGTTTGCGGCCTCATCGACACAGCGCAGCGCGTTGAGCGTGCGTGGGTAGCCGATGTACGGCATGCACTGCGATGCCACAGTGATGAGGAAGTGTCGATCGTTGCCGATGCGCATATTGGCGTGGGCATGACTGGTCAGTTGCGGCTCGCACCCACCCTGGGCGGCAAGGAAGAGGTGGACTGCGAGGGCAGCGGCAGCTTTACTCCCTGCGCGCGCAGTACTTCGTTCAGTGCGACGATGAACGGATAGATGCGGGCGATGCCCAGATATGCCACGGCCTGATACGTCGCTTCCTTGATTTTCACCGGTGTGAGTCCAGCGATCATCGCGGCCGGCACGATGCCGCGGAACTCGGTGAGACTCTGGCTGCCGAGCAAGGTGGCCAGAAACGACGGCTTTTAACACGACTTCGTAAGGAGCGTTGGGAGACTAAGTAGCGGCCCGCCCCTGGAATATTCCAGGAGCAACGCACATCGCATAACATACAACGCAACATACGAAAAAGAACCTCGTGAAACGAATTTCACGAGGTTCTTTCTAGTTACGCTGAATGACTCCCATTAGACTCCCACAAGAGAAGAGCAATGGCGAAATCCCAACGTTGCTAAGCTCTCAAACTCAGATGTGGAAGTAGAGCTCGTACTCGAGCGGGGTCGGGGCCAGGCGAGCCTGGTCGATCTCGTCGCGCTTGAGGCCAATCCAGGTCTCGATCAGGTCGTCGGTGAACACGTCGCCGGCGGTGAGGAAGTCGTGGTCCTCTTCCAGGGCGTCCATAGCCTCGGCCAGGGAGCTTGGCACCTGCTTGATGCCAGCGTGCTCTTCCGGCGGCAGCTCGTAGAGGTCCTTGTCGACCGGCTCCGGAGGCTCGATGTGGTTCAGGATGCCGTCCAGGCCAGCCATCAGCTGAGCGGAGAAGGCCAGGAACGGGTTGCAGGACGGATCCGGAGCGCGGAACTCGATGCGCTTGGCAGCCGGGGAGGTGCCGGCCAGCGGAATACGGATGGCGGCAGAACGGTTACGAGCAGAGTACACCAGGTTGACCGGAGCCTCGAAGCCCGGGACCAGACGGTGGTAGGAGTTCAGGGATGGGTTGGTGAAGGCCAGCACGGAGGAGGAGTGCTTGATCAGACCGCCGATGTACCAGCGAGCCAGATCGGACAGGCCAGCGTAGCCCTTCTCGTCGTAGAACAGCGGCTTGCCGTCCTTCCACAGGGACTGGTGGCAGTGCATACCAGTGCCGTTGTCGCCAGCGATCGGCTTCGGCATGAAGGTCGCAGCCTTGCCGGCCAGAGCGGCGGTCTCGTGGACGACGTACTTGTACTTCATCAGGTCATCGCCTGCGTGCTGCAGGGTGTTGAAGCGGTAGTTGATCTCCTGCTGACCAGCGCCGGCCACCTCGTGGTGGGAACGCTCGAGAATCAGGCCGACCTTCTGCAGGTTGGCGACCATATCGTCGCGCAGGTCCTGAGTGTGGTCAATCGGCGGAACCGGGAAGTAGCCCTTCTTGACGCGGTTCTTGAAACCGATGTTCGGGGTGCCGTCTTCCTCAACGTCAACACCGGAGTTCCACGGAGCTTCGATGGAGTCGACCTCGTAGAAGGAGCGGTTCATGCCGTTCTCGAAGCGGACCTTGTCGAAGATGAAGAACTCGGCCTCAGGAGCGAAGGAGGCGGTGTCGGCGATACCGGTGGACTTCAGGTAGGCCTCGGCCTTGCCAGCAACCTGACGCGGGTCGCGGGAGTACGGCTCGTCGGTCAGCGGGTCGACGATGGAGAAGGCCACGTCAAGGGTCTTGTGCTTGCGGAACGGGTCAATGAAAGCGGTCTCAACGTCCGGGACCAGCTTCATGTCGGACTCGTTGATGGCTTGGAAGCCCTGAACGGAGGAACCATCGAACGGCATGCCGTCGGTGAAAGCGTCCTTCAGGAATTCGCTAGCCGGCACGGTGAAGTGCTGCTGAACGCCGATAAGATCGGTGAAACGGACGGAGACATACTCGATGCCTTCCTTGTTGATAAGGGCCTCGGCGTCTTCCTTGGACTTGAGTTCGGTCACGGGACCGCTCCTTTCGTATGAAATATAACGGTATCTATCGTAAAATCGAGCGTTTCGCCGGCTCGAAACTTGGGTTACGAGAATGTTTCGTGACTGTGGCCGACAATCGCGCAGGCGCGTTATTTCAACGAAACATCATTACAGAATGGAAACGGAGGCTATCGGGGGAGTGGGTAGAGGTGTCCGCAACGTGGACAGTGGATATTGACAGGTGACGTAGGTGGATGTATGTGGACGCGATTATGAGACATATGACGAAGCCCCGGAACCGATTGAACGGATTCCGGGGCTTCTGTGCGATTTGGTGGTGTGCTGCCGATCAGCGACCGCGCATCGCGCGGCGGGAGATCTTCTGCGGGTGGTTCGGGTCCATGCCCTTGGGGATGGCATAACCCTTCTTGGCCTGCAGCGTGCGCAGACGATCGTTCAGCGTTTCCATCTCGGCCTTGGTCAGCAGGAAGCGACGACGCGGATGAATCTTGGCGATCAGTGCGTTCTTGTGGTTCGTGGGCTCATAGCTCTTGGACTTGGTCACCGTGCTACGCAGCTTGTCCAGTGGCACCTGCTTGGGGCCGTGGCCCACGGAGATGCGGTACACCGGAATGGAGGAGCCGGCGGTGACGCCCTTGATATCGTGTTCCTGACGATCCATCGCCTTCATGATGCGACCGTATTCGCCTTCGCCGATCAGGTAGATGCCGTTCATCGAAGTGCCGCGCCAGATGGCATCCTTGGTCTTCGGGTCGATCCACACCGGTTCCTGCGGGAAGTTAAAGCCGGCTTTCTGCATGTTGCTCAGCACGCCGATGGCGGCACCAGGCTTGCCGTCAATCTGCTTGTAGCCGACTGCATCCGCGCGGCGGGTGAGCATCATGGTGGCCAGTAGCATGCCGAGCATGATGGCGGTGATCATGGTGAAGATCCAGGTCAGCCAGGTCCACTTGGCAATCAGACCGATGATGATCATCACGACTACAGGCAGCAGGAAAGCACCGGCCTCAAGCCACGGCAGGGCCTTGTCTTCCTTAGCCGTGTACTTGTAGATCTGGATGATCTGCTTGATTGTGCTCTGCTTCTTCGGCTTCGCGTCCTTTTCCGCCATCACTTCTTCCTTTGTTGGGACGAAACACACTAGACAACATCTTATCAGGTGCGCTGGTCCGAACTTGTTTGTGCTGGTTGGTCTCAGCGTGTGTGTAACGGCCGTCCGTCGGCCTTGAGCAGCGCCTCGCCGAGCGTTTCACTGAACGTGGGATGCGGGTGAACGAGGCGGGCTGCGTCGGCGAGCGGCACATGGTTGCCGACCAGCTGTTCGGCTTCGGCGATGATGTCGGAGGCCATCTGGGAGACCATGTGCACGCCGAGCACGCGCGGGGTGTCCGGGTTGGCCGCGTCGCAGCCGGAGACGATGGTCAGTGAACCGGCCGTGCCGCTCATCAGCATGCGCGCGTTCGCCAGCATCGGATAGTTGGTCTCCTTGATTTCAATGAGATCCTCTCTCGCCTGCGCCTGTTCGACGGTGAGCCCGACCGACGCCGCTTCGGGGAAGGAGAACACGATTTGCGGCACGGTGGCTTCGTCCACCGGCTTGGGATTGAGTCCGGCGATGGTCTCCGCGATGACGATGCCTTGCTCAAAAGCACGATGCGCCAGCGCGTGACCGGCCGTCACATCGCCCACCGCCCATACGCCCGGTTTGTCGGTGCGGCCGTACGCATCCGTGGCGACATGTCCGTGGTCGTCAATCGTCACGCCCCATGCTGGGTCGGTGATCGGGTCACGCCCGATGGCGACAAGGGCGATTTCGCCCCAGACGCTTTGTTCGCCGTCCTGGCCTTCGCACGTGTAGTGCACGGTGGCACCAAGGTTCGCGCCGGTGTCCACATGGGTGACGCTGGCGCGGGTGATGATGTTCACGCCATGACGTTTGAGCTCACGGGTCAGCGTGGTGCCGGCTCTCCGGTCCCAGGCTGAGAGCACACGGTCCTTGCGAATCAGCAAGGTCACCTTCGAACCGGCGGCGTTCCACATCGAGGCGAATTCAAGGGCGATGGCCCCGGCGCCGATAATCACCGCCGACGAGGGAAATTCGTTGACTTCCAGCGCCTGTGTGGAGTCGATGAGGGCGCCGGCGAACGGGTTGCCGGGCAATGGGCGTGGCTTGGCACCGGTGGCGATGACGATGTTCGTGGCCGTGAGGTCCATCGTGGGGCCGCTGGGCTCGGGGACATCGGCCTTGTGATAGGTGAGGATGTCGCTTTGGTCGGGGGAAGGGACGAGGTGGACGATGTGGTTGGAAGTTGCTGGAGCGGTCTCATCCGCATGGAACGCGGCATTGGCTCGGAACACGGTGATGCCGCGATGGGCAAGCAGTCCGGCCAGTCCTCCCACCATCGTCTTGACCACGCGCAGGCGATAGTCGCGCAGCGTGCCGAAGTCGATGCCATTCACCGAGGCGTTGACGCCGAGCTCGGCCGCACGGTGCACGGTGTCGATGGTGTGGGTGGCGGTGATGAGCGCCTTGGAGGGGATGCAGCCACGGTTGAGACATGTGCCGCCTACGGTGGCGTCACGCTCGACGAGTGCCACTTTCATGCCGAGTTCGGCGGCGCGCAAGGCCGTGGAATAGCCGCCGGGGCCGGCCCCGATGATGACCAGATCAAACTGTTCGCTCATGATTGCCTCCTTGATACATATAAGTATGGCTCCCACGCTAGGGAGCCATATGCGGCTATCGCCGCCACTTCGCCTAAAAACAGTCCACTGGACTGTTTTCTTTACGGCTCAGCCCCTCAACGAGGGGAGCCAGAGTATATATGGACAATCAGTCCGCCGGCCAGTGACCGCGCTTCGGGTAACGCGGCTTGGGAAGCCTCCAACGACGCATCTGAATCGAACGGCTCCAAGCGTAGGAGAAGGAGCGGGAGCCCTTGGACACGGACCGTTCGCCGTACTTGGCGATGAGCTTGGCCTTGAGCTTGCGCCACATCAGCCATACGTCGATGATCACGGCAATCAGGTAACCGTACATAAGCGCCATCATGATGATGGAAGCCCACTGGTTCTGCATCAAAGAAGTGACGAACATGGAAACGATCAGAATCGCGAAGGCCACCGGGATGAACCATTCACCAAGGTTGAAACGGGCATCCACATAATCACGGATGTAGATACGCCAAGGCAAGCGTTCCGCCTTGGGCATGTGGTTGATATCGCCATTCTGCATCGCCTCGTACTCGGCGTTCTCCTTCTCACGCAGACGGGCTTTGGCGGCCTTGGCGCTGGCCCTGCGGTCCACCGGAACCAGCGGACGGATACCGGCGGCCTGAGCCTGCTTCATCTTCGGGGTAGGACGGCCTTTTTTCTCAGAAGGATTGGCGGCCTTCTTCGGGGCCTGCTCAACAGGAGCCTGGACCTCTTCTTTTTTCTTAAACGGATTCCATGTCATGCTTTGAGGTTACGGTGACGTTCAGACACTTGTACACTGGCGCAGCCATTGCAATGACGCCGCTCACACATATATATATAAAGGAGGACCATCATGACAACGCTCACCGCTGACGAGATTCGTTCGCGCGTCGAAACCGATTGGAACCGCATCGTCAAGGTACTGGCCGAAAAGGTCGCGCTGCAGTCGATCTCCGCCAAGGGCATCACCGCCGAACAAATGAAGCGCTCCGCTGAATTCGTGGCAGACGAACTGCGCCTCGTGGGTGTGGATACCAAGGTGGTTCAGGCTTCCAATGCCGACGGCACTCCGGGCGCATGGGAGGTCATCGGCTCGCATATCGTTTCTCCGGACGCCCTCACCGTGCTGCTCTACGCCCATCACGACGTGCAGCCTGTTCCGGACCCGGCCGAGTGGAACACCGACCCGTTCGTGGCCACCGAAATTGACGGCCGCCTCTACGGCCGTGGCTCCGCCGATGACGGCGGCGGTATCGCCATCCATTCCGGTGCACTGAAGGCCCTGGGCGACGACCTCAACGTCAATATCAAAGTGTTCATCGAAGGCGAAGAGGAGATGGGCTCGCCAAGCTTCATTCCCTTCATCGAGGCTCACCGCGACGAATTCGCCGCTGACGTGATTATCGTGGCCGATTCCGGCAACTGGTCGGCGGACATTCCTTCTTTGACCACCTCGCTGCGCGGCAACACCTGTGTGGACGTGACCGTGCAGGGCCTTGAGCATCCGGTGCACTCCGGCCAGTACGGCGGCCCGATTCTCGACTCCAATACGTTGGCCGCCATGCTCATCGCTTCCATGTATGACGAGAACGGCGATCTGGCCGTACCCGGCGTGGCCGCGGAAGAGCCGATCGGCGGTTTGCAGCACGACCTTGACGAAACCACCGTGCGCAAGGATTCTGGCGTGGTGGCCGGTTACGAGTTCGCCGGCACCGGTTCACTGGCCTCACGCCTGTGGACCAAGCCGTCCGTGACCGTGATCGGCTTCGACGCCCACCCGGTCGAGGGATCCTTCAACGTGATCGCCCCGGAGACCCGCTTCCGTCTGTCGCTGCGCACCGCGCCCACCCAGCGCCCTGAAGAAGCGCAGGAAGCACTGGCTGCATTCCTCGAATCCCACGCGCCGTTCGGCGCCAAGGTCACTGTCGAACGCGGCGAAAACGGCATGGGCTGGGCCATGGACCCGACCGCCGTGGCCACCAAGGACGCGCTGGAAGCCATGACCGAGGCCTTCGGCGTTGAGCCCATCAACAAGGGCGAAGGCGGCTCCATTCCGTTCATCCCCGAACTGCAGCGCATTTTCCCCAACGCTCAGGTGCTGGTCACCGGTCCCGAAGACCCGAAGGCCAACGCCCACAGCCCCAATGAGTCCATCTCCCTGCCCGGCCTCAAGAACAACGTGATCACCGAGGCTTTGCTGCTGGACAAGCTCGGCAAGTAGCCGAACCGCATCGGTAATGGTAGTGAGCCGCCGTCAGGTAGGTCACAGATGTGGCTATTGCCTTTGACGGCGGCTTGCTTTATAGTCGGGAGTTGACACGGGAGCTGCCGTTGGGCGGCTGAGAGGAGACTCATAGTCTCGACCGATGGAACGTGACCGGATAATGCCGGCGCACGGAAATGTCGCTCTTACCTACCCGTGCCTGAACCAACCCGCGCGTGGCCACGAACATATGCATCATGTGCGTACATATATCCACGTATGTTCGGCCTGCGTGCGAGCAGAAGAAAGGCACATTCATGACTGAAGCTGTGGCCAAAGCCAATTACAAGTGGCGCGTCGTCGATATCGTCGTCGCCGCAATCATCGCCGTCGCATCCGGCGTCATTTTCTGGGGCTGGGACATTGTCTGCTCCGCCCCGCTGGCCCTGTTTGAAGGCGTGACCCCCGGTTTCGAGGGTCTGCTCAACGGATTCTGGCTGTTCGCCGGCCCGCTCGCTGCAATCATTGTGCGCAAGCCCGGTGCCGCACTGTTTGCCGAAACCCTCGCCGCCTTCCTTGAGCTTACGCTGGGCAACCAGTGGGGCGTCGGCGGCTCGCTGATCGTCGGCATCATCCAGGGTCTGGGTGCCGAAATTGCCTTCGCCGTCTTCGCTTGGAAGAAGTGGAACATCGGCACCACCATCCTGTCCGGTGCGCTCGCCGGCGTGGGCTGCTGGGCCTACTACTGGGCCACCAACCCGGGCTGGAACGGCCTGCGCGTCACTTGGTATCTGGTGGGCTCCATCATCTCCGGCGTCGTGATCGCCGGCGTGGTGGTCTGGTACTTGTCTCGTGCGCTCGCCGTCACCGGTGCTCTGGAGCGTTTTGAATCCGGCCGCAGCAAGGCGCGCGTCTGATGCAGATTAATCCGGCTGCGGTAGAGGCCAGCGGCTGGGGATGGCGGCACGCCACGCGTAAGGACTTCGCGTTGCGTGCCGTCGATTTCACCATCCGGCCAGGTGAACGTGTGTTGCTGCTCGGTGCTTCGGGCGCGGGCAAAAGCACGATGATGGCCGGTCTCGCAGGCGTACTTGGCGGCGATGAGGAAGGCGAGCAGGAGGGCTCGCTCACCATCGATGGCGTCGATGCGCGCGAGGCGCGAGGTCGCGTGGGACTGGTGCTTCAGGACCCGGACTCGCAGATCATTCTTGAACGACTGGGCGATGACGCGGCCTTCGGCTGCGAAAACCTCAACGTGCCGCGCGAGGAGATTTGGCAGCGAGTGCGCGAATCATTGGATATGGTGGGACTCGGCGGACTCGAACTGGATCGGTCCACCCGCCATCTGTCCGGCGGTCAGCGTCAACGTCTCGCGTTGGCCGGCGTGCTGGCTATGAAGCCCGGTCTGCTGTTGTTGGACGAACCGACCGCCAACCTCGATCCCGAAGGCGTGGTCGAAGTGCATGACGCGGTCAAAAAGGTCATCGAGGCCACCGGACAGACCATGGTTGTGGTCGAACATCATATCGATGTATGGCTCGATCTGGTCGATCGCGTGATTGTGCTCGGCCGACCCGATGCAAGTTCGCCCACGGGTGCGGTCATTGCCGACGGCAAGCCGGACGAGGTGTTCGCCGAGATGGGCGACGTGTTGGCCGCCGGTGGCGCGTGGGTGCCGGGCCGTGCGATTCCCGATTACTCACCGAAGCAGGAGTCTGCGCACGATGCGCCGGTGCTCAGCACCGAGAACTTAAGCTTTGGCCGTGGGGCCGCTCTTGGCGTTGGTATCAATCTGGATTTTTATCCCGGCGAAGTAACGGCTCTGATGGGTCCGAACGGCGCGGGCAAATCGACCTTGGCCTTGACCTTGGCCGGGCTACTCAAGCCTATCGCCGGCAAGGTGCTCATCGCCGACAACCTCAAGCCCGCGCATGCCGGGCGTGAGCCGATCGACTGGAAAAGCAAGGAACTGCTGGGCCGTATCGGCATGGTGTTCCAGGAGCCCGAACACCAGTTCGCTGCCAACTTTGTGCGTGACGAGGTATCCATCGGCCCCAAGTCGATGGGGCAGAGCCAAGACGAGGCTTATCAGACCGCCGACCGCATGCTTGAGCAGATGAATCTCACGCGCTTCGCCAAAGCCAACCCGTACACCTTGTCTGGCGGGGAGAAGCGGCGACTGTCCGTGGCCTCCATGCTGGCCGCCGCACCCAAAGTGTTGGTGATGGACGAGCCGACATTCGGACAGGATTTCAGTACGTGGAATGAAATGGTCAAGCTGATCGCCGCCATCCGCGACCAAGGCTCGTGCGTGATCATGGTGACGCACGATGAGGCGCTGGTGGATGCGCTGGGCGCACGACGCGTGATGTTCGAGGAGGCGAAGGCATGAGTGACGTGGTAACCGTCAGCCCGCAGGAAACGCGCGTGGAGCCGGTCAAAGCCTCATCGCCCTCATGGTTCATCGCGCGCATCAACGCGGTCAGTCGCATCATCGGTGCGTTGCTGCTGTGCATTCCGATGTTCATCAGTCTGGATGTGGTATCCGCATCCACGGCGCTCGGCATCGAATTCGTGCTGCTGTGGATTGGTGGCGTGGCTCCGTGGACCGTATGCCGTAAGACCTGGCCGGTATGGATCGCCGCCGCCGGCAGTTTTATCTCCGTGTTCCTCTACGGCCGCACCTCGGGCGAGATCCTGTGGCAGGGTGGCTGGATTGTGATCAGCGAGGGGTCCATCAATCTGGCCATCGCCACGGCTATCAGGGTGGCGGCCATTGCCGTACCCGGCGTGATTCTGGCCTTGGGCCTCGATCCCACTGATTTGGCGGACGGTCTGGTTGAGATTCTGCACTTCTCACCGCGATTCGTATACGGCGGATTGGCCGGATTGCGCATGTTTACGCTGCTGCAGGAAGATTGGCGCGCACTCGGCTTGTCCCAGCGTTCGCGCGGCCTTGGTGACGGTAACGCCATCGCCCGTGCTCTCTCCCAAGCGTTCGGACTGCTGGTGCTCTCCATCCGGCGTGCCACCAAACTTGCCACCGCCATGGAAGCGCGCGGCTTCGGCTCCGGCGCCCCACGTTCCCAAGCCCGCATCTCGCGTCTGAAGCCTATCGACTGGATCTTCTACGTCATCTGTCTGGCCGTCCCGCTGGCCTCCATAGGCGTAGCCGTCGGCACCGGGAATTGGCACTTCGCCTTTCAGGGTGTCTGAAAGGCGACAGGCTGGCACAGTGCCTTTCAGGGTGTCTGAAAGGCGACAGATTAGCACAGTGCCTTTCAAGGTGTCTGAACGCCTTATGATGCCCCCGCTGGCGGGGGGCTGTCGGCGTAGCCGACTGGGGTGGTTCCAGCCTCGACCACCCTCAGTCTCGCGACTGACGTAATGACCCGGCAGTAGGGTAGTGGCTATGCCCATCAACGCCCAGATTCTTGATAATCCGAAATCCGACCGCGTGCGCCGCATCGCCGATCTGACCCGCGCCAAAGGCCGCGAACGTTCGGGCCGTTTTCTTATCGAAGGCCCGCAATCCGTGCGCGAGGCCGTCACTTGGCGGCCGGACGTGGTGCAGGACCTGTATGTAGAGGTTTCGCAGGCGCTGGAACATCCGCGTATCATCTCCTCCACGTTGGAGAAGATCGTCGAAACCTCGCAGGATGCCACGATTTATGTGCACTACTGCACCGGCGACGTGATGCGCCGCATCAGTCCGGACGCCCAAGGCATCGCGGCCGTCGGCAATGCCGAGTCCATGCACGCCGGAGCCGATGACGTCGAACTTGGCAAGAACGGTCGGGCCCCGCAGATTGCCGCCTTCTGGCAGGTGCGCGACCCGGGCAACGCCGGCACCGTGATCCGTGCGGCCGATGCGGCCGGCTGCGACGCCGTAATCTTCGTGGACGACTGCGTGGACGTGCTGAACCCCAAGGTCATCCGCTCCACCGCAGGCTCCCTGTTCCATCTGCCGGTACTCGCCATGAGCACCGACGAATTCTTCACCTGGACAGGCGACCATAATATGGACGTCTGGGCCGCCGACGTATACGGCACCGAAGAACGCAAGCCGGAAAGCCTGCCCGCAGTACTGGCGGACAAGGCGGCGGTCGAGGCTCCGAAAGCCGTGCTGTTCGGCAATGAGGCGCGTGGCTTGGAACCGGACATCCTCACGCGCTGCGGCCGCATCGTCTCCATCCCGCTTTATGGCAAGGCCGAATCGCTGAACCTCGGCACCTCGGCCGCGGTGATGCTGATGTCGCTATCTATGTCGGGTCATGTTGAAAGAATGTGAAACCGGTAAAAACGCTGTGAAACGCTGAGAAAACATCAGACGAAAGGGTTCTCGTGGCAGAACAAATGGTGTTCGACGCCGACCAGGTGACCGCTGAGGTTGCCGAGGGCATCGAGAAAATCCAGAACGCCTCCAACCTGGAGGAGCTCAAGGCCATCAAGACAACGTACGCAGGTGCCGATTCGGCGATGACCAAGGCCAGCAAGGCCATTGGCTCCCTGCCCGCCGACCAGAAGAAGGAAGCCGGCAAGCTCATGGGCAAGCTGCGCGCCGACTTCGGCCGCGCCTATGGTCCTAAGGAGGTCGAGCTCAAGGAAGCCGCCGAGAAGGCCGCGCTTGCCGCCGAAACCGTGGATATGACGCTGCCGGTGAGCCGTAAGCCTCTGGGCGCCCGTCACCCGCTGCCTAAGCTGATGGAGGACGTCGAGGACTTCTTCATCTCCATGGGCTGGCAGATCTCCTCCGGCCCGGAAATCGAAGCCGAATGGTACAACTTCGACTCCCTGAATTTCGGCCCGGACCATCCGGCCCGCCAGATGCAGGACACCTTCTACGTCAAGGGCAATCAAGCCAAGGACGCCGCCGGTTTCGTCGGCTCCAACATGGTGGTGCGTACGCAGACCTCCTCCGATCAGGTCCGTGCCCTCCTGACCCGTGGAGTGCCGCTGTACATCGCGTCCCCGGGCCGCGTGTTCCGCACCGATGAGCTGGACGCCACCCATACTCCGGTGTTCCACCAGTGCGAAGCCCTCGCCGTCGACAAGCACCTGACCATGGCCGACCTGAAGGGCGTGCTGGACAAGCTCGCCGTCGCCATGTTCGGCCCTGAAGCCAAGACGCGCCTGCGCCCGAGCTACTTCCCGTTCACTGAGCCGAGCGCCGAACTCGACCTGTGGTTCCCCGACAAGAAGGGCGGCCCCGGCTGGCTCGAGTGGGGCGGCTGCGGCATGGTGAACCCGAACGTGTTGAAGTCCGCCGGCATCGACCCGGACGTCTACACCGGTTTCGCCTTCGGCGTCGGCATGGAGCGCACGCTCCTGCTGCGCAGCGACATCAACGACATGCACGACCTGGTCGAAGGTGACGTGCGTTTCGCCGAACAGTTTGTGATGGGGGAGTGATTCAGCCATGCCTATGATCGATATCGATTGGCTCAAGGACCATGTCGAGGTTCCCGAAGGCCTGACCTACGAACAGCTCGCCAAGGACCTTGTCAAGGTGGGTCTTGAGGAAGAGGAGATTCACTCCTCTCAGGTGACCGGCCCGATTGTGGTCGGCTACGTGGTCGACGCCACCCCCGAACCGCAGAAGAACGGCAAGACCATCAACTGGTGCCACGTGGACTGCGGCGACGAATGGAACGAGACCGACGAAGACGGCAACAAGGTGCCGCGCGGCATCATCTGCGGCGCGCCCAACATGAAGGCCGGCGAAAAGGTCGTCGTCACCCTGCCCGGTGCCGTGCTGCCCGGCGACTTCAAGATCGAACCGCGCAAGACCTACGGCCACATCTCCAACGGCATGTGTGCCTCCGAACGTGAGCTGGGTCTGGGCGACAACCACAACGGCATCATCCTGCTGCGTCAGTACGGCTTCTCCGAGGCTGAATACGAGGCTCTGAAGCCTGGTCAGGATGCCATGCACCTGCTGCACCTCGACCAGCCTCTGCTTGAGATCAACATCACCCCGGACCGTGGCTACACGCTGTCCTACCGTGGCGTGGCCCGCGAGTACCACCACTCCACCGGTGCCGCCTACACCGATCCGGCCGTGGCACTCAACGAGAAGGCCCCGGAACCTGCTGACTACCAGCCCGGCACCCCGGTGGACATCGATGTTGAAATCGACGATAACAATCCGATTCACGGCGTGCCCGGTTGCGACCGCTACTACGCGCGTATCGTCAAGGACTTCAATCCCAACGCCCACACGCCCAACTGGATGCGCCGCCGCCTGATTCGCGCCGGCATGCGCTCCATCTCCTTGGCCGTGGACGTGACCAACTACGTGATGCTTGACCTCGGCCAGCCGATGCACGCCTACGACCTCGACAAGCTCGAAGGCCCGATTGTCGTGCGCCGCGCCAACGAGGGTGAGAAACTCACCACCCTGGACGGCAAGGAACATGACCTGAGCGTCGAAGATCTGCTTATCACCGATTCGCCGAACGGCGAACGCGGCTCGCGCATCCTCGGCCTTGCCGGTGTGATGGGCGGTCTGTATGGCGAAGTGACCGCCGACACCAAGAACATTCTTCTGGAGGCCGCGCACTTCGATCAGGTGACCATTGCCCGTTCGGCCCGTCGCCACAAGATTCCATCCGAGGCCTCCCGTCGCTTCGAACGTGGCGTCGACACCGCGCTGCAGCCTGCCGCCACCCAGATGGCCGCCGAGCTCATGGCCAAGTACGGCAACGGCGAGCCCAGCGAACACCCGAACGACGTGAACAACACGCCGCGCGCCAAGGCCATCCACTTCAAGGCCTCCGAAGTGGCCCGCGTAGCCGGCCTCGACGTGGACATCAACCGCATCTCCGACATCCTGACCGACATTGGCTGCACGGTGGCCGGTGGCGGCAACGGTGAGTTCGCCGTAACCGCGCCGAGCTGGCGTCCGGACTTGAACGAGCCGTGCGACCTGGTCGAGGAGGTCGCCCGACTGGTCGGCTACGACCAGATTCCGATCACCGTGCCGCCGGCACCGGTCGAGGGTCTGGTGGGCCTGACCCCGGACCAGCAGCGTCGCCGTCGCGTGGCGGACGAGCTCGCCGAGTTCGGCATGGTCGAATCGCTGAGCTACCCGTTCGTGGGTGACGACGATTACAAGGCCTTCGGCTTCGACCCGGAAGCCACCAAGAAGGTCAGCGTCGAGATCGCCAACCCGCTCTACGGCGACCGTCCGTACTTGCGTCGCGAGATTCTGCCGACCCTGGCCACCACCGTGCAGCGCAACATCCGCCGCGGCATCGAAAACGTGTCCCTGTACGAGCTCGGCCACGTCTACCTGTGGGATCCGAACGCGCCCGCCATCCCGGCACTGCCCGGCGGCGTGCGCCCCACCGACGAACAGCTCGCCGCGCTTGACGCCGGTCTGCCCGAACAGCCCGACCATGTGGCCGGCATCCTGACCGGTCTGGCCGAGGACGACGGCTGGATGGGCGGCAAGCGCCCGGTCGACTGGTCCGACGCCGTCGAGGCCGTGCGCCGCATCGCCGGCCGTATCGGTGCCGCAATCGAACTCGACCAGCCCGCCGCTGACGATGTGCCCGTCCAATGGCACCCCGGCCGCGCCGCCCGCGTCATGGTGGGCGACGTCTTCACCGGCTGGGTTGGTGAACTGCATCCGCGCGTCAACGAGGCGCTCGGCTTCCCGGCCCATTCCGCGGCCTTCGAGCTGAACCTCACCGCGCTGTTCGCCACGCTGACCGGCAAGCCCGTCCAGGCCAAGCCGATCTCCACGTTCCCGCCGGTCAAGCAGGATTTGGCCTTCACCGTGGACGAGACCGTGACCGCAGGCCAGCTTGAGAACGTGATTCGCAAGGCCGCCGGCGCGAACCTCGAATCCATCGAACTGTTCGACGTGTTCACCGGCGAACAGGTGGGCGAGGGCAAGAAGTCCCTGGCCTATGCGGTGGTGTTCCGTTCGCCGAGCAAGACGCTGTCCGCCGAAGACAGCGACGCCATCCGCAAGGCCATCGTGGCTGAGGCCGCCGAAATCGGCGCCCAGCTGCGCGCCTGACCCAACCAATCATCCGAATCGAGGAGCGCCATGAGCCAACCGGAGCAGGACAAGCCGAAATACGGGCAGTACCAGCAGCCTGAATATGGTGCTATGTCTGGCCAATACGGGCCGAATTACAACCCGTATATTTATGGCGCTCCCGAGCCGGATACTAAGAAGGATTCCGCCGCAGCCGCTGGCGATAACGGTGGCGCGGCACAATCTCAGCAGGCTGGCCAGCCGTATGGTCAGCAGCCGGCGTGGCCCGGCAATCAGCAGGCGGGCGGCTGGCCGTACGCTCAAGGCGGCCAACAGTCCGGTCCGGGCGCATATCCGGGCGGGTACCCGGGCATGCAGGGCCAGCCGTATGGTCAACAGCCGAACGGTCAGCCTCACCAGCCGCATTATTACCACGGCATCGACCTGAACGATCCAAACCAGAACCCACTCTACGGGCACTGGGATTCGTATGCGATCATCTCCTTTATCCTCGCCCTGTTCTTCCCGGTGCCAGTGCTCTCGGCACTGATGGGCGCGGTGGCAATGTGGCGCACGCGCACTTTCCATATGAAGGGCTTCGGTTTGGCCGTGGCCGCCGTGGTAATCAACGTGCTGTACACCATCGCCGTCATCTGGATGGCCTTCAATGGCTATGACGCCATGAGCCTTTACCAGGAAGCCCTCCAGCAACTGACCGGCGGCACCGGCTCCTCCTCCGACTCCATCTCCGCATAAGTAGCGTTCACATACCAACACACCCACTGCATAAATATGCAATAGTCTGCATAATCGCGTATACTCATCCGAAGACACATCAGTGAAAAGAGATGAGTATGGCGAAATATACAGTGGCCGTGGCCGGTGCCACGGGCTATGCCGGCGGTGAAGCGCTGCGCATTCTGGCCGCGCACCCCGACTTCGACATCACCTGCGTGGCAGGCCATTCCTCAGTGGGGGAGTCGATGGCCAAGCACATGCCGCATATTCCCCAACTGGCCAATCTGGTCGTTGAAGATACCACGCCCGAAGTGCTGAACGGGCATGACGTTATCATCCTCGCACTGCCGCACGGTGCTTCGGGCAAGCTCGCCTCGCAGCTCGATCCGAATGCCGTGGTTGTGGATTTGGGCGCCGACCATCGCCTCGAAGAACAGGCCGCTTGGGATGAGTTCTACGGCGGCGATTTCTATGAGCATTGGACCTACGGCATGCCCGAGCTCATCACCGGCAAAGCCGCGGACGGCTCCTACACCCGCCAGCGTGCGGCGCTTCCTGGTACCAAGCGCATCGCAGGTCCTGGCTGCAACGTCACCGCCACCACGCTGGCCCTCCAGCCCGGCATCGCCGAAGGACTGGTTGAATCGCAGGATATCGTGGCCGATCTGGTCGTCGGATACTCGGGTGCCGGCAAGAATCTCAAGCGCACCAACCTGCTTGCCGCCGAGGCCCTGCAATCCGCCCTGCCGTATTCGGTGGGCGGCAAGCACCGCCACATTCCCGAAATCCTGCAGAACTTCGCCCACGCGGCCGGCAAGAGCGCGGCCGAAGCCAGCGAATTCACGCTCGGCTTCACACCGATTCTCGCCCCCATGTCCCGAGGTATCCTCGCCACCGTGTCCGCCCGCATGACGGACAAAGCCAAGGCACTGAGCGATGAGGAGATTCGCGCCGTATGGTCCAAGGCCTATGAAGGTCAGGACTTCATGGTGCTGCTGCCCGAGGGCACACTGCCCGCCACCGGCAACATCATCGGCTCCAACGCAGCCCACCTGCAGGTCGTCACCGACCGCAAGGCCGGCCGCATCTACGCTTTTGCCGCCATCGACAACCTCAATCGTGGTACCGCCGGACAAGCGGTCCAATCACTGAACATCGCACTAGGCCTGCCGGAAGACGCGGGCCTGACCAAGATCGGAGTAGCACCGTGAGCGTTACATTTGCACAAGGTTTCTCCGCCGCCGGCGTGGCGGCTGGTATTTCATCCGTCGAAGGCAAGAAGGACTTGGCCCTCGTGGTCAACAACGGCCCGCTCGACGCGGCTGCAGGCGTGTTCACCTCGAACCGTTTCTGTGCCGCCCCGGTGCAGTGGAGCCGTAAGGTCGTCGCCGACGGTCACGTCAAGGCCGTGATTCTGAACTCCGGCGGTGCCAACGCCTGCACCGGCGAGGCCGGTTACGCCCAGTCCGTCGCCACCGCGGAAACAGTCGCCGGTCTCATCGGCGCCGAACCGAATGATGTGGCTGTCTGCTCCACCGGTCTCATCGGTGAACTGCTGCCGTTGGACAACGTGCTGGCTGGTGCCAAGAGTGCCCATGAGGCTCTTGCCGCCACCGCCGAAGCCGGTGCCGACGCCTCCCACGCCATCATGACCACCGACACCAAGCCGAAGACGGTCGAACTGACCGGCTCCAACGGCTGGAAGATCGGCGGCATGGTCAAGGGCTCGGGCATGATTGCCCCGCAGCTGGCCACCATGTTGTGCGTCATCACCACCGATGCGGTTGTCTCCGCCGGTCAGATGCAGGCCGCACTCGCTGTGGCTGCCGAACACTCGTTCAACCGCATCGACGTGGACGGCTGCATGTCCACCAACGACACGGTCCTGCTGCTCGCCTCCGGTGCCTCTGGCATCGAACCGGACAAGGACGAATTCAACAAGCTGGTGCGTGAGGCCTGCGCATCCCTGTCCCGCCAGATCATCGGCGACGGCGAAGGTGCCTCCCACGACATCCGTATCACCGTCACCGGTGCCACCAGCGAAGACGCGGCACTTGCCTGTGGTCGTGCCGTCGCCGCCTCGAACCTGCTCAAGTGCGCCATCTCCGGCAACGATCCGAACTGGGGTCGCATCGTCAGCTCCTTGGGCACTGTGCCGCCTGAAGTCGCGCCTTACGATTCGAACAAGGTGACCGTGGACGTCAACGGCGTGCGCATCTGCGAGAACGGCGGTGCCGGCCGCGACCGTAGCGAGGTCGACATGACTCCGCGCGAAGTCCACATTGACATCGACCTGAACACCGGCTCGAGTGCGCAGGCCACCGTCTGGACCGACGATCTCACCCACGAATACGTCCACATCAACGCCGACTACGAAAGCTGACAAACAGCCCAGTGGGCTGTTTGTAGCAGCCGGCAGCGATAGCGTCGCCGGCGTCGCAGAAAAGAGAAAAATTGTCTACAGAATTGAAGGGACCTGGGTTCCATTTCGACGTGCACACCGATTTGCGCGCCGATCAGAAGGCAGAAGTGCTTATTGAAGCGCTGCCATGGCTGGAGGAGTTCGCCGGCCAGCGTATCGTCGTCAAATACGGCGGCAATGCCATGGTCGATGACCATCTGAAGCAGTGTTTCGCCGAAGACATGGTCTTTCTGCGTCAGGTGGGTCTGCACCCGATTGTCGTGCACGGCGGCGGCCCGCAGATTTCCCACATGCTCAAGGCCCTCGGCATCAAATCCGAATTCAAGGGCGGCCTGAGGGTCACCACCCCCGAGGCCATGGATGTGGTGCGCATGGTTCTGACCGGCAAGGTTTCACGCGAACTGGTAGGCCTGATCAACGCGCACGGCCCGCTGGCCGTAGGTCTGTCCGGTGAAGACGGCGGCCTGTTCTCGGCCATGCAGCGCAGGCCCATCATCGATGGCAAGTCCACCGATATCGGCCTGGTCGGCGACGTGGTTTCCGTCGATGCTTCGGCAGTCGAGGATCTGGTGGCCGCCGGTCGTATCCCGGTCGTCTCTTCCGTGGCTCCGAACGAAGAAGATGCCACTGAAGTGCTCAACGTGAACGCCGATTCCGCTGCCGCCGCTTTGGCTGCCGCTGTGGGCGCACACAAGCTCGTTATCTTGACCGATGTGGATGGTCTGTACGCCGATTGGCCGGACAAGAATTCTCTGATTGGCCGGATTGGTGTGGAAACCCTGCGCGATATGCTGCCGGACCTGGAATCCGGTATGCGACCCAAGATGGAGGCCTGTGTCAGGGCCATCGACGGTGGCGTGCCCCAAGCCCATATCATCGATGGGCGCAAGCCGCATTCGATTTTGAACGAGATATTCACCTCCGCAGGCATCGGTACCATGGTTATGCCTGATGAAGGACTGGAAATGAGGAGCTCTTATGGCTACTGAGCATGAGGAAAAACTAGGTACGGAAGACAGCAAGTGGCTGGGAGAGTACTCTCAGGTCCACATGAATGTGTTCGGTACGCCGCTGCGCGTCATGGATCACGGCCAAGGTGCCCACATCTGGGATGTTGACGGTAACGAATACCTCGATTTCCTGGCAGGCATCGCCGTCAATTCCCTCGGATACGCCCACCCCAAGTGGGTCAAGGCGGTTGCCGATCAGGCTGCCAAGGTGGCTCATATCAGCAACTATTTTGCGTCCGAGCCGCAAATTGAATTGGCATCAAAACTGGTCAAGCTGGCTGGTGCACCTGAAGGCTCCAAAGTCTACTTCGGCAACTCCGGTGCTGAAGGCAATGAAGCTGCCCTCAAGCTCGCCAAGCTGTATGGCCGCACCTTGCCTGGTGCCCTGCCTTCCATCGGCGGCAAGCCCGCACGCATTCTCGCAATGACTCACGGCTTCCATGGCCGTACGATGGGTGCGCTGTCCGCCACATGGAAACCCGGTATCCGCAAGCCGTATGATCCGCTGGTGCCGAACATCGAATTCGTGCGCGCCGGCGACAAGGTCGCCCTGCACGACGCTTTTGCACAGACCGGTCTCGGTCGCTATGGCAAGGGTCCGGTGGCTGCTGTGATTCTGGAACTTATCCAGGGCGAAGCCGGCGTGCAGCCGTTGGGCGCCGATTACGTCAAGTTCGTGCGCGAACTGTGCGATATCAACCACGCGCTGCTTATCATCGATGAAGTACAGACCGGTATCGGACGTACCGGCAAGTGGTTCGCATTCCAGCGTGACGATCTGTCCGGCGGCGTGACGCCGGATATGGTGACTTTCGCCAAGGGTGTGGCAGGCGGATTCCCGATGGGCGGTATGATCGCTTTTGGCGAGAAACTTGCGGCTCTGTTCACTCCTGGTTCCCACGGCTCCACCTTTGCCGGCAATCCGCTGGGTGCGGCTGCGGGACTCGCCACTCTTGACGTGATTGAAGACGAGAATCTGGTGGCCAACGCCGAAGCTCGCGGCGAACAGCTACGCGATGGCATTATGGCCACCGGTAATCCGCTGTTCGTTTCCGTACGCGGCCGTGGTTTGCTGGACGCCGTCGAGCTCAAGCATCCCTGCTCCCACGCGGTGATGAACTACTGCCTCGAACACGGGCTCATCGTCAACGCGGTGGCTCCCAATGCGCTGCGTTTCGCACCGCCGCTGATTGTAACCGCACAAGACGTGGACCAGGCACTTGCCATCCTCAAGGATGTGCCTACGGACCTGCCCGACGACTGATTTCTCTCCGTCACTGCCGACCCACCGATCCAAGGAGATCATCATGACCCCAGAACTTCGCCACATGCTGCGTGACGACGACCTCAACCATGAGGAACAGAAGCAGGTGCTCGAACTTGCCATCAAGTTCCACCACGACCGCTTCTACAAGCAGCCGTTCGCCGGTCCGCAGGCCGTCGCCGTACTGTTCGACAAGCCCTCCACCCGCACCCGTTCCAGCTTCTCCATCGGCGTTGCCGAGCTTGGCGGCTACCCGCTGGTCATCGACAAGTCCGGCTCCCAGCTGGGCCGTGGCGAGCCCGTGGCCGATACCGCTCGTGTGCTCGACCGCATGGCTTACGGTGTGGTGTGGCGCACCTTCGGCCAGGGCCGCGTCGAAGAAATGGCCAAGTACTCCACCCATCCGGTGGTCAACGCCCTGACCGATGACTTCCATCCCTGCCAGATTCTCGCCGACTTCCAGACCATCGCCGAGCACCGAGGCGGCGTCGACAACCTGAAGAACCAGACCATCGCCTACCTCGGTGATGCGGCCAACAACATGGCCAACTCCTACCTGCTCGGCGGTGCCGTGGCCGGCATGGACGTGCGCGTGGCCGGCCCCTACGGCTACCTGCCCCGCCCGGACATCGTGGCCGACGCCAAGCGCATCGCGGCCGAGACCGGCGGCTCCATCCTGGTCACCACCGATGCCAAGGAAGCGGTGAAGGACGCCGATTGCGTGTTCACCGACACCTGGGTCTCCATGGGCGAGGAAGCCGAATACGCCATCCGTTCCAAGCCGTTCTGGGATTACCAGGTCAACACCGAACTTATGGCATTGGCCAAGCCGGATGCGCTCTTCCAGCACTGTCTGCCCGCCTACCGCGGCAAGGAAGTCACCGCTGAAGTGATCGACGGCCCACAGTCCGTGGTGTGGGACGAGGCCGAGAACCGTCTGCACGCACAGAAAGCGTTGCTGACTTGGTTGACCGGCAAGGCCCGTGGAGACGAAAGCCTGCTCGCATGAGTGAAACCGGTCCGTCCCTGCAGCGCCCTGCCACTAGGGCGGCGCGGCTGAGTGCCATAGAACAGGCGCTCGCCACGCATATCATCACCTCGCAATCACAGCTGTCCAAAATCCTTATCGACGAGGGCATTGCGGTGACTCAGGCGACCCTGAGCCGCGATCTTGATGAGATGCATGCGGTGAAGACCCGGCTGAAGGACGGCACGGTGGCCTACACGGTGGGTCGCAGCGTCGTTGCTTCGGAAGCTGAGGATGTAGGGGAGCGCGGTGAGGCACAGATGTCCCGCGTGCTGAACGGACTGGTCACCTCGGTGGCCGCCGCCAGAAATCTGGTCGTGGTGCACACGCCTTCCGGTGCCGCACAATACGTGGCCTCGGTGATTGACAAGCAGTCGATCGAAGGCGTGCTAGGCACCATCGCCGGAGACGACACCGTCATGGTGATCTGCACCAATGACGACACCGCCGTCTTCCGCTCCGACTGGCTACTAAGCCTCGCCTCCAAATAACCAACACGCCGTGCATAAATATACAGTCTTCTGTATATACTTGCATCAGTTCGTTTTTCAGACCTTGAACGAAAGGGAACCAATGGCAGATAACAAGCGCATTGTTCTGGCCTACTCCGGCGGTCTTGACACATCCGTCGCCATCTCGTACCTGAAGGAGCGCACCGGCAAGGACGTCGTGGCCGTGTCCCTCGACGTCGGCCAGGGCGGCGAAAGCCTTGAGACCATCAAGCAGCGCGCCCTCGCCTGCGGAGCCGTCGAATCCTACGTGGTCGACGCCCGCGACGAGTTCGCCAACGAATATTGCATGAAGGCCCTCAAGGCCAACGCCATGTACGAAGGCGTCTACCCGCTGGTCTCCGCCATCTCCCGTCCGCTGATCTCCAAGCACCTCGTGCGCGCCGCCCACCAGTTCGGTGCCGACACCATCTCCCACGGTTGCACCGGCAAGGGTAACGACCAGGTTCGTTTCGAGGTCTCCATTGCCTCCATCGACCCGACGCTGAAGGCCATCAGCCCGATTCGCGACCTGTCCCTGACCCGCGACGTCGAGATTGCGTTCGCCAAGGAGCACAAGCTGCCGATCACCCAGACCGAGAAGTCCCCGTACTCCATCGACCAGAACGTGTGGGGCCGCGCCATTGAGACCGGCTTCCTTGAGGATCCGTGGAACGGCCCGACCAAGGACTGCTACTCCTACACCGACGACCCGGCCTTCCCGCCGGTCGAAGATGAAGTCGTCATCGAGTTCAAGGAAGGCGTGCCGGTCAAGATCGACGGACGTGACGTCACTCCGCTGCAGGCCATCGAAGAGATGAACCGCCGCGCCGGAGCCCAGGGCGTCGGCCGCATCGACCTCATCGAGGACCGCCTGGTCGGCATCAAGTCCCGCGAGCTGTACGAGGCCCCGGGCGCCGTGGCCCTGATTACCGCTCATCAGGAGCTTGAGAACTGCTGCCTCGAACGCGAACAGCACCGCATCAAGCGCGACATCGACAAGCGCTGGGGCGAGTTGGTCTACGATGCGCAGTGGTTCTCCCCGGCGACTCAGTCGCTCAACGCGTTCATCGAGGACACCCAGAAGTACGTGTCCGGTGAGATTCGCATGGTCCTGCACGGCGGTCGCGCCGTCGTGACCGGCCGTCGTTCCGACTCCTCGCTGTACGACTACAAGCTCGCCACCTATGATTCCGGCGATACCTTCGACCAGAAGTCCTCCAACGGCTTCATCGACATCTACGGCCTGCCGTCCCGCGTGGCCGCAGCGCGCGACGTCAAGTTCGGCAACGGCATCGAGGTCCCGGAGAACACCGTCGAGTAATCATTTACTTTGGCTCCCCTCGTTGAGGGGCCGCGCCGTAAAGCAAACAGCCCAGTGGGCTGTTTGCAGGTGAGGTGCGAACGACAGTGAGCCAACAATCAGCAGCCGTCAGGCTGTCCGTAATTACAGGACGCTGTCGCCGCAGATGACTGAGGGGAGTACGAGCAAAGATTATGCTCGTGCTCCCCTCGTTTTTTTTTGCCGATGACGGAAGAAGCTCAGTGCTCTCCGTAATGAGTTCGGCAGACGGCTATTTCCAGGTTTTGAACATCGTTACCCGTAATGCGGTATACGATGCGGTTCTTTTCATCAATACGACGTGACCAGTATCCCTGACATTGCCGCCATGGAATACGAACAACTTGAATCCACCGGTATGTAGCCCAACGCTGATAGTCTGACAAGCAGTCTGATTTGTTTGCAATCCATGGTTTCAAGGAGCCTTCATGACTGAGAACAACGAACATCTGGCCCTGTGGGGTGGTCGCTTTACGTCTGGTCCGTCGCCGGAATTGGCCCGACTGTCCAAGTCCACGCAGTTCGACTGGCGCTTGGCCGACGACGACATCGCCGGTTCCCGCGCCCACGCCCGTGCTCTCGGCCGTGCGGGACTTCTGACCGCCGACGAGCTGCAGCGCATGGAGGATGCGCTCGACACGCTCCAGCGCCACGTTGACGATGGCTCCTTCGCCCCCATCGAAGACGATGAGGACGAGGCCACCGCCCTCGAACGCGGTCTGATTGACATTGCCGGCGATGAACTCGGCGGCAAGCTCAGGGCCGGCCGTTCCCGCAACGACCAGATCGCCTGCCTGATTCGCATGTGGTTGCGCCGTCACTCCCGCGTAATCGCCGGACTCCTGCTTGACCTCGTCAACGCCCTGATCGAGCAGAGCGAAAAGGCCGGCCGCACCGTGATGCCGGGCCGCACCCACATGCAGCACGCCCAGCCCGTGCTGCTCGCGCACCAGCTCATGGCCCACGCTTGGCCGCTGATTCGCGACGTGCAGCGACTGATCGACTGGGACAAGCGCATCAACGCCTCCCCGTACGGCTCCGGCGCACTGGCCGGCAACACGCTCGGCCTCGACCCGGAGGCCGTGGCGCGTGAGCTCGGCTTCTCCCGCGTGACCGACAACTCCATCGATGGCACCGCCGCACGTGATCTCGTGGCCGAATTCGCGTTCGTGGCCGCCATGACCGGCGTGGACATCTCCCGCCTGTCCGAGGAGATCATCATCTGGAACACCCAGGAGTTCGCCTTCGTCAAGCTCGACGACGGCTATTCCACCGGCTCCTCCATCATGCCGCAGAAGAAGAACCCGGATATCGCCGAGCTCGCCCGCGGCAAGTCCGGCCGACTCATCGGCGATCTGACCGGCCTGCTGGCCACCCTGAAGGGCCTGCCCACCGCCTACGCTCGCGATCTGCAGGAAGACAAGGAGGCCGTGTTCGACCAGGTCGATACGCTCGAAGTGCTGCTGCCCGCCTTCACCGGCATGGTCAGGACCATGCACTTCGACGGCGACCGCCTGGAAGAGGAAGCTCCGACCGGCTTCGCGCTGGCCACCGACATCGCCGAATGGCTCGTCAAGAACGGGGTGCCGTTCCGCCACGCGCACGAGCTCTCTGGTGCCTGCGTCAAGCTCGCCGAAGGCCGCGGCCAGGAACTGTGGGATCTGACCGACAATGACTTCATCGAGACCTTCGCCGCGTTCCTGCCGGCCGACAAGGCTCCGGGAGTACGCGAAGTGCTCTCCAGCCACGGTTCGGTCGACTCCCGCAACGGCAAGGGCGGCACCGCTTACGGTCGCGTGCGCGAGCAGATCGCCGACGCCAAGGCCGAGGTCGAAGAACTCAAGCTCTTCCCCGCATCCACGTCGGATGGCTCCGCCTACAAAGCCCCCGGCACGTTCTAGTCCCAATGAAGCTCCCTCTGATGAGGGAGCTCTATTTTGTTGTTGTCACTGCAACGGCATACACTGAGAAACCGTAACGAACGGGAGCCGTGAGGCTGAGAGGAAGTCGCCAGACTTCGACCGGGGAACTTGACGCGGGTCATGCCGCCGTAAGGAATCGTTGTCGCAGATTTGCCGGGTTCTCCGATACAGCTTTCATTCCGTTTGCATAATTCAGCCGTGAGACGGTCGTGATGGAGCCAATACATCACAGCGGTCGAACGGTCGCATGATTGGGTTCATGAATGGGCGCACCACTTAAGGTACGGTTCGTTTCGTGCACCCTTTTTTACTATCTGAAAGGATATTATGCAGGTCAACGGAGAGCAGGTCACGCTCGAGACGCCGGTCAGCGTCGCCGATTATCTCGAAGCGCACGGATTCCGCGCCGAGCGTGTGGCCATCGAACTCAATGGTGAGATTATCCCGCGCGATAAGCGTGCCGACGCCATGCTCGACGACCAGTGCGTCATGGAAATTGTGCAGTTTGTACAGGGTGGATGAAAGGAAAAGCTATGAGCAATATTAATCCGGTTACTGAAGCATCTGTTGAGGCGACTCCGCTGCCGCCGCAGCCCGCCGTCACCAATCCGGTCGGCACCGCCGCGCCGATTCTCCCGGTGGAAGACAAGCCGCTGAACCTGGGCGGTCACGAGTTCCAGTCGCGATTCATTCTGGGCTCCGGCCGCTACGACCTGAACCTCATCAAGGCTACGGTCGAACATGCAGGCACGCAAATCGTCACCATGGCACTGCGCCGCGCGCAGACCACCGAGAACAGCGTGCTCGACTACATTCCCGAAGGCATTACGCTGCTGCCCAACACCTCCGGTGCGCGCAACGCCGAGGAAGCCGTGCGTATCGCCCGACTGGCACGCGAAGTGTGCCACACCGACTTCGTCAAGGTCGAAATCGAACACGAGACCAAGTACCTCTTGCCGGACAACGCCGAAACCATCCGAGCCACCGAAATGCTGGCCAAGGAAGGCTTCGTGGTCATGCCCTACATGTTCCCGGACCCGATTGCGGCCCGTCAGCTGGAGGAGGCCGGTGCCGCTGCCGTTATGCCGCTCGGTTCGTTGATCGGCTCCAATATGGGCCTGCGCATGCGTGACTTCATCGAAATCATCATCGCCAACGCGCATGTGCCGGTCATCATCGACGCTGGTATCGGCCGTCCGAGCCAGGCCTGCGATGCGATGGAGATGGGTGCGGATGCGGTGATGGCGTACACGGCCGTTGCCTCTGCTGGCAATATCCCGCTGATGGCTGAGGCGTTCAAGCACGCCATCGATGCTGGTCGTGCGGCGTATTTGTCTGGCCTTGGCAAAGTGACCGAGGGACAGGCTGTGCCGTCCAGCCCGACTACGGGGTATTTGCACTGACACTTTTATTAGCTCCCCTCTCTGAGGGGAGCTGGCCGCGTAGCGGACTGAGGGGAGATGGAAACATGGAGAAAACATGGCATTGACTGATGAACAGGTGGAGCGGTACGCGCGCCATCTGATTTTGAAGGGTGTGGGGGTCAAAGGGCAAAAGCGGTTGCTGGCCTCCAGCGTGCTCATCATCGGAGCGGGCGGTCTTGGTTCTCCGGCCGCCCTGTATCTGGCGGCGGCCGGCGTCGGCCATATCGGACTGGTGGACGGCGATGTGGTGGATATGAGCAATCTGCAACGCCAAATCATCCATACCACTGCACGTGTCGGAGCGCCCAAAGTGGAATCCGCGGCCACAGCCATCCGCGCGCTCAACCCGGATGTGACGGTTGATACCTACTACGAGCTTGTCGACGCGAGCAACATCGCCGGCCTCATCGAACCGTACGATCTGGTGATCGATGCCACCGACAACTTCGCCGCAAAATTCCTCATCAATGACGCCTGCGTGCTGGCCGGCAAGCCGTATATCCATGCCGGCGTGGTCGGATTCGCCGGTCAGGTGATGACCGTCATTCCCGGCGAAGGCCCCTGCTACCGCTGCATCTTCCGCGACCTGCCCGCCGCCGGTGAGATTCCGACCTGCAAGGAAGCCGGCGTACTGGGCGCGGTGGTCGGCGTGATCGGCAGTCTGGAAGCCACCGAAGCCGTGAAGTTGATTGCCGGCGTGGGGGAGCCGCTCGTGGCTCGCATGCTCACTGTGGATGCCCTGACCATGAATATTCGACGGGTCCCACTGCCAAAGCATGTGCCGGATTGCCCGGTGTGCGGTGAGCAGCCGACCATTACTGCTATTGATCCGGCCAACTATATTCAGCCGGCCTGCGCGATTTAGAGCTATGTGGTGCCCCTCCTTGAGGGGTGCCAAGATCAGAACGAGAGGGGAAGAACATGCCTATTGCTTTGCATAATGCGGTCGATGACGATGAGAGCAGTGAAGCATCGTACCGCCGCATCACGCCGGCGGAATTTGCCAAGCTCGACCCGAATACGGTCACGCTGCTCGACTTGAGGGAACCAGCCGACTTCGCCGCCCACCCGGTCGAAGGTGCCATCAATGCACCACTCGACCCTCTGGCCCATGTGCTCAAAACCGTGCCCACAGATCGAACTGTCGTAGTCTATTGTGCTCAAGGATGGTGGAGCGAGGAAGTAGCTGAAATCCTTGCCGATCGCGGCTACGATGTAGCAAGCCTCGATGGCGGTTTTCAAGGTTATCTCGACTATCTTGAAACCCACCACGATTAACGGTTCCCGTTGTCGTTCTTTTGGATGAGTGTGCACGGACATATTTGTGCCCTACAATCGGTCACGGTATTACTCGATGGATTCTTGAATATCGCCGGGTAATCGTAATTCACAACAGGGGATTGCACTGAACCAACCCAAAACGGGAAGGACCGAAAATCGTGGGACATCTGCTCACCCGAACGCAGATTCAACGCCTGGTCGCCAAGCACGGCCGTGAGGTCATCGAGCATCGCCACATGCAGATCGAACGCTGCTGCTACCAGCACGGCAATGTCACCACGTTCGAACATTCCGTGCGTGTCGCCTGCCTGGCTGTGTGGATGGCCGACCGCGCACACCTGTGGTACCGCGTCGACCTCAAATCCCTGATTCGCGCGGCCCTCCTGCACGATTACTTCCTGTACGACTGGCACGACTGGGATAACGGCGAACACCAGTGGCATGGCTTCACCCATGGCCACGCCGCCCTGGTCAATGCCCTGAAGGACTTCAAGCTCAACGATATCGAACGCAACAGCATCGAGAACCACATGTTCCCGATGACCCCGGTGCCGCCGCGCTATATCGAAGGCTATCTGGTCACCTTGGCGGACAAATGCTCCGCCACCGCCGAGACCTTCTCGTTCGACCGGTTCAACAAGCGCGCGTTGCCCGCCGCGAAGCCTTACGCCGAGATCGAAGCCCGTCGATGATCATCACACTCGAACATTATTTCCTCTGGTTTCTGTTCTACAGTTTCGTCGGCTGGATGTACGAGTCCATTCTCGTCTCCTGCCAACAGCACCGCTTGGTCAACCGAGGGTTCCTCAACGGCCCGCTGTGCCCGATCTACGGCACCGGCGCGATACTCGGCGTCGCCATTCTCGGCAACGTACATAACCCGATCATCATCTTCCTGATTTCGATGGTGGGCGCCACGATACTCGAATACACAACCTCGTGGGTCATGGAGCAGCTGTTCCACGCCCGCTGGTGGGATTACTCGAACTTCCGCTTCAACCTCCAAGGCCGCGTCTGCCTGCTGGGCGCGTTGATTTTCGGCCTCGGCGGCGTGGGCGTGGTACTTGGTTCGCAGCCATATGTCGAGCGGGTCACGGATATGATTCCGCTGCCGATGCTGCATACGCTGGTCACGGTACTGGCCCTGATCACCATCATCGACTTGGCGGTCACGGTTGCGGGCATGCTCGAATTCGAGCGGGTGCTCGATTCCGTCTCTCAGGTGGTGCAGGATGTGGCGGCACGCGCCGGTGGCACGTGGCAGTGGGGCTCCAGTGCGGTATCCGACAGGATGCGTGAGCTTTCGCAGGATACGGTTGAGCGTCTGCGCTGGGCCGTCAATGGCGTCATCAACGCACAGCAGAAGCGTATGCTCAAGTCCTTCCCGAAGTTCCAGGTGCCGGATCGTCAGGACATCATCGACTCTTTGCGCGAACTTATGGGCCCGCGCCGCTAGAATAAGGCGTTTTACTGAATCGCGCGGCTCGGCTGGTGTTCGGCACTGTCGCCATGTTCTGCGAAACTTGACTGTGCCCAATTGGGCAGTCTTATTCACAATTCGATAGGGAGAAGCGACAAGCTATGGCTCACGTCACCGACTTCAAGGAAGCGGGTTTCAACACCCTGCTTGAGGAACTGGAATGGCGCGGGTTGATTTCCCAGTCCACGGACCGGGATCGACTCGCAGAAGCACTGAACGGCGAGCCCATCACCTATTATTGTGGCTTCGATCCCACCGCTGCATCGTTGCATATCGGCAACCTCGTGCAGCTCATCAACATGCGTCACCTGCAGCTTGCGGGCCATCATCCGATCGCTTTGGTCGGTGGCGCCACCGGACTCATCGGCGACCCGCGCCAGTCCGGCGAACGTACGCTTAACCCGAAGGACGTGGTGGCCGGCTGGGCCGATCGCCTGAAGAATCAGATCGGCGGCATTCTGGACACCGAAGGCGCGAACGCCGTACGTTTCGTGTCCAATTACGATTGGACCGCCTCGATGACCGTCATCGACTTCCTGCGTGACGTCGGCAAGAACTTCCGTCTGGGCACCATGCTCGCCAAGGACACGGTCGCCCGCCGCCTGAACTCTGAGGAAGGCATCTCCTTCACCGAGTTCAGCTACCAGGTGCTGCAGGGCAACGACTTCCTCCACCTGTTTGACGAATACCACTGCACGCTGGAACTCGGCGGCTCCGACCAGTGGGGCAACCTCACCTCCGGCCTGGACCTGATCCACAAGGTGCGCGGTGTGGACGTCAACGTGTTCACCAGCCCGATTATCACCGATGCTTCCGGCAAGAAGTTCGGCAAGTCCGAGGGCAACGCCGTCTGGCTCGACGCCACGATGCTCAGCCCGTACAAGTTCTACCAGTTCTGGATCAACCGCCCGGACGTGGAGATGGAAAGCCTGCTGAAGGCGTTCACCTTCCTGCCCAAGGCCGAAATCGAACGACTGGTCGAGGAATCCAAGACCAACCCCGGCAAGCGCGAGGCCCAGAAGACCCTTGCCTGGGAGGTCACCAGCTTCGTGCATGGCGAGGCCGCTACCCAGGCTGCCATCGATGCTTCCGGTGCGCTGTTCGGCCGCGGTGGCAACCTCGAAGACATCGACGAGGAAACGCTGGAATCCGTGCTCGACGGTTTCAAGGTGGTCGACGAGAACGGCGAGCACGTCTTCCCCGTCTCCAAGCCCGGCGATCGCGTAATCGACGCCGCCCAGGCTGCCGGACTGTTCAAGTCCGCTTCCGAGGCACGCCGCGCCATCAAGTCCGGTGGCGTGTATCTCAACAACAACCGTATCGAGGATGAGGAGCAGGTGCTGGCCGAAGCCGACTTCCTGGCAGGCCGCTTCGCGCTTATCCGTCGTGGCAAGAAGGCGCTCGGCGCCGTGGAAAACCGTTAATCAACAACGAATTAAGGAAAACAAGTAATGGCAGAAGGTAACGAGCGTTCCGGCAAGTCTTACGGCGGCGGCCATAAGGGGTATGGCGATCGCCGACCGGGCAACCGCGGCGGCAAGGGTTTCAAGCCGCGCGGCAAGGGCGGTTTCAAGCCGCGTCATGATGGTGAGGGTTTCAAGCCGCGTCGCCGTGAGGATGGCGAGGGCTACGCGCCGCGCCGTGACGGTGATGGCGAGGGCCACGGCGGCTACCGCAAGTCGTACGGCAAGTCCGGCGGCTTCCACAAGGGCGGCCGCTCCGGCTTCGGCGGCAAGGGCGGTTACCGCGGCAATGGTCCGCGCCGTGACGGCGAAGGCTTCAAGCCGCGCCGCGAAGGCGGCTACCGTTCCCACGAAGGCGAGAACGGCGAGAATCCGCGCTACCAGCACCGTGATAACGATCGTCGTGATTTCCGCCGCGATGACCGCCGTGACTTCCGCCGCGATGGTGAGCGTCGCAGCTTCCGCCGCAACGATGACCGCCGAGATTTCCGTAGGGACGACCGTCGCGATGGGGACCGTCGTGATTTCCGTCGTGACAATGACCGTCGTGACTTCCGTCGCGATGACCGCAGGGATAACGATCGCCGTGACTTCCGCCGCGATGGTGAGCGTCGCAACTTCCGTCGCGACGACGATCGCCGTGATGGCGACCGCCGCAACTTCCGCAGGGACGACCGCCGCGATGATCGTCGTGACGATCGCCGCGACAACAACCGTCGTGACGGCGAATTCCGCGAGTTTTCGCAGGAAGAGAAGCGCCAGTACCGTGAGGAGAAGCGCTCTGAATACATGAGGCGTCCGCGCCGTAACTCCGACGGCACGATGAGCTTCCCCTCGCAGAACCCGTACACCGACCGTCGTCCCGACGAGCCCAAGATGCCCAAGGGCATGGAATGGTCGATGCTGTCCAAGGATGAGCGCGAACGTCTGCGCGGCCTGTCCAAGGAGCACGCGGAGAACATTGGCCTGCACATCCTCGCCGCTTTCGCGCTGGAGGAGAGCGATCCCGAACTTGCCTTGGAGCACGCCAAGTGGGTGGCCCGTCAGGCCTCCCGCATCGACTTCGCCCGCGAGACGCTCGCGTTCGTGGCCTACCGTCAGGGCGACTACAAGCTGGCCCTGCGTGAGTTCCGCACCGCCTACCGTATGAACGGCTTCCTCGACTACCTGCCGTTCATCGCTGACTGCGAGCGTGGCGTCGGAGAGCCGAAGAAGGCCGTGGAACTGGCGCTGTCCGATGAGGGCAAGCAGCTGCATGGCGCTCCCAAGGTCGAGATGTTCCTGGTGTACGCCGGTGCCCTTGGCGATTTGGAGATGTGGGACAAGGCCATTGAAGTGGTTCACACCGTCGGCCGTTCCCAGGGTCTGCCGGGTGAGTACCGCATGCGTGCCGTGCAGGCCGAGCAGTACTTCCTTGAAGAGGCCGGCCGCAGCAAGGAAGCCGAGCAGCTCAACGACCTGCTGGACCGTCTTGAGGACCAGTATGCCGACGAGGAGATTGACGAAAACAGCGACGACGTGGTGATCGATCACGATCTCGAAGACATCACCGACGACTCCGACGTGCTCGAAAAGCTCGGCATCGATCCGGATGAGGCGCAGTACGCCCCGGATCCGGAGCAGGAATACGGCGATGAGGATGACGAGGCTGAAGACGGCGATGCCGAGTCTGATGAGGCCGACGAGACCGAGACCGATTCCGCCAATGACGCCGAGGCTGACGATTCCGCCGACTCCGACTCCGACTCCACCGAACCCGAAACCGAAACCGAGGAGTGAGCGGCCGTAATGACCCGTTTCCTCAAAGGCACCGATTGCCCGCTCGCCGAGGCCTATCAGCTTGCGCTGCTGGACCTCGACGGCGTGGTGTATCGCGGCAAGAATCCGGTCGAATACGCGGCCGATTCCATTCGTGCGGCCGAAGCCGCCGGCATGACCATCGAATACACCACGAACAACTCCTCGCGCTTCCAGCACGTGGTGGCCGACCAGCTCAAGGGCTTCGGCTTGGACGTGGAGCCGTGGCAGGTCATCACCTCTTCGGTGGTGGCCGCCCGTATGGTGGCCAAGGCGTTGCCCGCCGGCGCGCGCGTACAGGTATTGGGCGCCGAGCATTTGCGCGATGAGGTCACCCGCAACGGCCTGACCATCGTGGACGGTCCTCAGGACCGCCCGCAGGCCGTCATTCAGGGCTGGTATCCGGATATGACTTGGCAGATGATGGCCGATGCCGCGTTCGCGGTCGAGGCCGGAGCCACGTATTTCGTGACCAACCGCGACCTGACGATTCCTCGTGAACTGGGCATCGCCCCCGGTTGCGGATCGATGATTCGCGCCGTGATCACGGCCACCGGCGTCGAACCGGTCGCCTCCGCTGGCAAGCCGGAAGCGTACATGTACGATGAGGCCCGCGAACTGAACGCCGCCGAAGGCCACGATCTGGTGCCCAAGGAGGCGTCCATCGCCATTGGCGACCGCCTCGACACCGATATCGAGGCCGGTAACCGCGGCGACTACGATTCGCTGGCGGTGCTGACCGGTGTCACCAACCCGACCGAACTGATGCTGGCTCCGGCACACCTGAGGCCCACATTCATCGCCCCTGATCTGCGTGAACTCGGCGAAGCCCAACCGGAGCCGGTCCGCGACGAGAGCGGTACTTGGGAATGCCGCAAGGCTAGCGCTTGGTTTGAAAACGGCCAGGTACACGTCAGCGACCCCACCAGTATGGACGGCCTGCGCGCCGCCGTATGCGCCGCATGGGAAGCCGCCGACCAAGGCGCACAGCTTAGCGAGGCCACGGTACCGGTGTTCGCCATCGAGGCATAGTCCTATGCCTACGGATAGCGAACATGCGCCGGTCACCGAGCGATACCCCGAACTTGCGGATATCGATGAACAAGACAACGACCGCAAGCTTGAGACCTATCGCAACGTGCTGGAATCCTTACAACACGAGCTTGATAACAGCCGCAGCTAGCAGAGGTGATTCATTCTCCCGCCAGCGGAAGATGACGTGAAGTGCTGGATGGTGGCTCCATGCCGAGCCACCCCGTTGGTGGATGGTGGGCCGAAAGGAAGATATATGACCGAGCAGCATATCGATCCCGCGACTCCACTTGACCGACTTGACATGATGCTCGTGGCTTCGGGACTGGTCGAATCGCGGGCCAAAGCGCAGCGACTCATCAAGGCCGGGCATGTGCGCGTGGACGGCGAGACCATCACCAAGCCATCGTTCATGGTCAAAGCCGGGCACAGCGAACTCGCCGTGGATAAGGGCGACGACTACGTCTCCCGAGGCGCTTACAAACTCTTGGGCGCGTTCGAAACCTTTGCCGGCAATGGCCTTACCGGGCCGGAAGGCTTGGAATGTCTGGATATCGGTGCCTCCACCGGTGGCTTCACCGACGTACTGTTGCGCGGGGGAGCGGCCAAAGTCGTAGCGCTCGACGTCGGCCACGGCCAGCTCGACCCGCGCATCGCCAATGACGAGCACGTCATCGAAATGAGCGGCGTCAACATTCGCGAAGTAGAGGCCGACGACCTGCCTTACCGGCCGGCGATGATCGTTTCCGACGTCTCCTTTATTTCCCTGACCTATGTGATCCCGGTAATCGCGCGCATCGCGGCTCCCGGTGCGCAGATTGTGTTACTGGTCAAACCGCAGTTCGAGGCCGGCCGGGCAGGACTCGGCAAAAACGGCATCGTTGAAGATCCGGCATTGCGGGAGCGGGCATTACACGACGTGGTCGCCTGTGCTGAACAGCACGGACTTGACGTGGTGGCCACTGCCGATAGTCCCATCATCGGCACCCACGGTAATGAGGAATACCTGCTTTACGCTGTCTTGAGATGAATGCGTTGGCAGTCTCCGTTCACCAGCAGCACGCTGGAGGTACGGTCGATGCCTAGTGCGGTGGCACACGTGGCGCTTTCCACCGCACTGCCGTTGCGTAGCATGGCGGAGTCCGCCGTCAAAGTCCGGCATTGCAGATGGTTGGCTTCAACCGTGACGGCTGTGATATGGCGAACCGTGCTGCCATCCTCATACCCATCCATATCAAAACGGGAAAACATCGTACTGCGGAGTGGATGAACTTCCAGAGCCCTGCTGTTGACGTCATGACCCTTCAACACGCCGTTCAAGCGGACTGTCTGACCGCTAATATGACGGGTGCCTAGGGAGCCATTGACGGACAGATTTCCGGAACAAACGATATCGCCGTTGCATCGTAGTTTGCCGGTAAAGGTTATTTCATCGCAAATAATGTCGCCGCCGACTTCGATGTCGCCGCTGCCGCTGATGCTGGATACGCGAATATCACCATCACACCGCACAATGCCACTTTTGATGACCAGTTTGTCCCCTTCTATAACTGAGGCCTCGAGGGTGCTGGTCACAATCATGGTGTGAAAATGCGCGCCATCGGCAAGACGGGAACGTTGGTCCACTCCTATGGTGCCGTAGACTCCTTTGCCTATCAGCGTGCAATTCTGCGTATGCTTGCCCATGATGATAAAACTCCCCTTATTAATATGGACGTACAGCTTTATGGCTTATTGCCACAATAATGAGCGCATCCATGTTGAGGGGGTTATATCGGTCACGATGTGAGCAGATAGGGGGTATAGCGAGCGCAGTTAGGGGGTTAGCCTTGGATGAAGTGGTCGATCTGATCCTGCTTGCCCATGAGGATGAGTTCGTCGTTGCGATGCATGACCAGTTCCTTGGAGCCGTACTGGAACTCCTTGCCTGGGGCCTTGAGGCCCACCACGGTCACGCCGTACTTGTCATGTACTTGTACGTCCTCGATGCTGCGGCCTACCGCGTACAGGGGCGTGTGGACCTTGACGACGGTGTACGGCCCGTCGATTTCGATGTAATCCAGATAATTGCCGGCCACCAGATGGCCCACGCGCTTGCCGGCATCGGTCTCCGCGTTGATGATGTGGCGGGCGCCGATGCGCTGCAGAATGCGCGCATGCTCCTGGGACACGGACTTGGCCCACAGGTCGGAAACGCCGGCGTCCAGCAGGTTGCCGGTGATGATCACCGAAGCCTCGATGCTGTCGCCGATGGCCACGACGGCCGTGTCGAACTGGGAGGCGTCGATCTGCTCGATGGCCAGCACATCGGTCATATCGGCCTGAATGGTGGGCAGATGCGCGGACCAACGGGCCACAAGCTCCGGGTTCTTGTCCACTGCGAGCACATCCTGACCCATCTGGTCGAGGGTGGCGGCCACGGACCCGCCGAAACGGCCCAGTCCGATGACCAGCACGCTTTTGTTGCCGCTCGGTTTTGCTGCCATGATGATGGTCCTCTCTATGTCAGATTGCTGGGCGCCGATTGAATGGCCGATCAGCCAACGATAATGTTTTCCTGCGGATAACGAATAGGTTCGGGAGCCATCGGTCGGCTGATGGAGTAGGCGATGGTCAACGGGCCAAGTCGTCCGACAATCATCTCGGCGGACAGAATAAACAGGCTGGCCGGATTGCCGGCGCTTGCCACGCCCACCGAATAACCACCCAACGAGAAGGCCGAGCAGGCTTCGAACACGGCGTCCACGAACGCGCAGCCGGTGGTGAACATCAGCATCATCGCACCGACCATAACCAACGCAAAGCAGGCCGTGGTCACGGACACGGCGGTCATCTGAATACGGCGGGGGATACGGCGGCGGAACACGGTGACATCGCGATGGCCGGTGAATGCGGCGCGGCAAATCAAGAGAATCACCGCGAACGTGGTGACACGGATGCCGCCAGCGGTGGATGAGGAACCTGCGCCGATGAACATGAGTATGCTCATGAACACCTTGGTCTCATTCGTGACTTCGGGCACCCAGGAAATATCGAAACCGGCGGAGCGGGGCATGACGGCGGCGCTCATCGCACGGCGCATCTTCATGCCGGGGTCATCTGCGGGGAACAGGCCGGTATTGCTCCACTCGACCAGCAGGAACCAAGCCAGTGAGGTGGCCACCAGCACAGCGGTGGTCACCAAAGTGAGTTTGGTGTGCAATGTCCAACGTTTCGGGCTGAGCCGCCGGCGTGCGCACTGCACCAGATTCAGCACCACGGGGAAGCCGAGCGTTCCGATGAATGCACTGATGAGAATCGGCAGCCCCACGCCCCAACGGTTCACATGCAGACCAGTGGCATCCGGCGTGAAACCGGTGTTGTTATAGGCCGACACCGCGTAGAACAGCGCCTGCCACAAGGTACGCCCCATATTGCCATGGTTCACGCGGAACAGGTCGGGCAGCAGCAGCACGAAGGTCAGCACCTCGGCGATGATGGAGGTGCCCAGCACCACGGTGAGCACGCCTTTGACCTCGGAAAGCTTCGTGGTGCCCAGCTCGTTCGCGGTGAGCATACGCTGGGAGACCTTGAGTCTGCGGGAAACGCCAAGAGCCACCATCGAGGCGAAGGTCATGACTCCCAGACCGCCGAACTGGATGGAGAACAGGACGACGACCTGGCCGAACATCGACCAGTATTCGCCGGTGTTCACCACCGGAATGCCGCAGGTGGACAGGGCCGAGACGGCGGTGAAGAACGCGATCGGGAAATTGGTGAAGATGATGTCCGATGTGGAGATCGGCAGCAGCAGCAAACCGGTGACGATGATGATCAGTGCGCCGAAATACACCATGGACAGACGGCCCGGGTGCCTGAGCAGACGGTCGGTGATGCTGATACGTCGAATGCGCTTGGCGGTTTTATCGCTTTTGTCTCGGCTCAGTACATCGGCTGAATACCACCATGACAGTCCCTTCGAGGCCTCCTCATTGGCGGAGGATTCGTCGAAGTCATTGGCCATGGGTCCTCAAGCTCCTCAACTGATACTGCTGTACGGTCATACGGCATGCCATCGCGCTGCGCACGGCACGCGTACGGTGATTGCGCGGCTGTACGCCATTGTATGCCGAAGCCTTACGATAATCGACTCTGTGGAACGTTGCCGGCGACGCGCCACGAAGCAGCATTTTTCGAACACCTGTACGACTGATGACGGTGTCTGCGGTTAGAATAATGAGCAGTGCGACCGAATCGACAGGAGGATGCCATGGCCAAGCGCAACGCGGTGGTGGTGACGCATACCAGGCTCAGGCAGACCGGAACCGTAGTGGCCGAGGCGGTGAGCCAGCTGCGAGTGGCCGGTTTCGAAGTCGCCATCATCGACAACACCGAGGCCCCCGATTTCGGCGTGCAGCCGCCGTGCGTGTCGGACGACACCGAAATCGTCGTGGTCCTGGGCGGCGACGGCACGATACTGCGCGCCGCCGAACTCGTCCACTGCACCCAAGTGCCGATTCTCGGCGTGAACATGGGGCATGTCGGCTTCTTGGCCGAATTCGAAAGCTTCCAGATCGACGAGGCGATCCGCCGGGTCTCCACCCACGACTATTCGATCGACGAACGCATGATCGCCCATGTGGACGTCTGGCTGCCCGGCGCCACCAAGCCCATTGAGGATTGGGCGCTGAACGACATCACACTGGAACGCGCCGACCGGGGCAAGATGGTCGAACTGTCCATCCGCGTGGACGATGTGGAGATGAACTCGTTCGGCGCGGACGGCGTCATCGTCTCCACGCCCACCGGTTCCACCGCCTACGCCTTCTCCGCGGGCGGTCCGGTCATGTGGCCGAACGTCAAGGCCCTGCAGTTGATTCCGTTGGCCGCGCACGCCCTGTTCGCCAGGCCGCTGATCATCGGCTCCGGCTCGACCTTCACCATCGATATTCTGGACGATTCCATGTCCGAAGGCTGGATTTGCTGCGATGGACGCCGTCAGCGCGCCCTGCCGCAGGGTACGCGCGTCATGGTGCGCGAATCGCGCGATACCTTGCGCCTCGCCCGGCTCTCCGGCGTGCCGTTCACCAACCGTCTGGTCTCCAAGTTCGATCTGCCCGTGGTCGGTTGGCGCGAGCACGCGCGCAACGAGGCCTCGAGCCAGTCGCTGCATCACGGGCACACGTTCCCGGCGGCCGCGTATGCGGCTGGCGTTGCCGTTGCCGGTGACGCTGGCGTCGCTGGTACCGAGCCCGACAAGCCGGGCGAACGTGACGGCAAGGCAGGATCCTGATGCTCGAAGAACTCGATATCCGCAATCTGGGGCCGATTCGAGAAGCCACCATTGCGCCGGCCGCAGGCATGACCGCCATCACCGGTGAGACCGGTGCCGGCAAATCCATGCTGCTCTCCGCGATCCGACTGGTCTCCGGCGGGGCCGCCGAATCCTCGCGCGTCTCGGCCGGGGCGGACGAGGCTTGGGCCCAGGCGATTTTCGCGCTCTCGGATGATGCCGTCGCATCTGAACATTCCGGCGACACCAACGATGCCGGTTCTGGCGATGCCGACAGTGGGTTCACCGGTGCTGCCGCGGCCGTGGCCAAGGCCCATGACGCGGGCGTCGACCCCGAAGACGGCGAACTGTTCCTTTCCCGCACCGTACGCGCTTCCGGACGTTCGCGGGCTGTGCTCGGCGGCAAGTCCGTACCGCGTTCGGTGCTGGGGGCCATCGCCGGCGAACTGGTTACCATTCATGGCCAGACCGATCAGCTGAAAATCGCGGCCTCCTCACGGCAACGCGAGTTTCTGGACCGGGTGGCCGGAGACGAAGCCGAACTGGCCGCCTACCGCAAGGCGTGGGATGCGCTGGCCGCCATGGATGAGCGGCTGGAACGCCTGCGCTCGCAGGAATCCTCTGCCCGCCAACAGGCCGACTACCTGCGCGAATCCATCGACCGCATCAACCGAATCGACCCGCAGCCGGGGGAGGATGAGGAGCTGAAGGCGCGCCGCGAACGCATCGAAAACGCGGCCGACATCGCCCAAGGCGTGGGTTCGGCGCTGGGCGCGCTGGATGCCTCGCAGGTGGATGTGGACGCCGCCGACGGCGCTTCGGCCGTGGAACTCATCAATCATGCGGTGACCTCGTTGCGCGCGATTCGCGTCGGCGGCACGTTCTCCGAGCAGGCCGATCGGCTTGAATCCATCAATGCCGATTTGGGCGACGTGGTGTTCGCCCTGAGCCAGGAGCTGGGCGACGAAGGCAGCGTGGAGGATCTGGACCAGATCAACGGCCGTATCCACGAGCTTGGCGACCTCGCCCGTCGGTGGGGCCCCACCTTGGCCGACGTGCTCGCTTGGCGGGACAAGGCGGCGTTCGATCTGGAGGATCTGGATGCCTCGCCGGAAAAGGTCGCCGAACTCGAATCCGAACGGCAGACGCTGTACGATGCGGCCCTCGCCGCCGCCGACGTGCTGAGCGCCGCGCGCGTGGCTGCCGCTGCCGACTTGGGTGCGCGCGTCACTGAAGAACTCGGCTCGCTCGCCATGCTGGGCGCCTCCTTGGAAGTGCGCGTCACGCCGCGAGACAAGGCCGATGATCCGCTCGGCCCGTATGGTCGCGACGATATCGCGTTCCTGTTTACGCCGTTCGAGGGGTCGCCGCAGTTGCCGATGGGCAAAAGCGCTTCGGGCGGTGAACTGAGCCGACTGATGCTGGCCTTGGAGCTGGTGGCCGCCGACACGCGCGGCGGTGCCGACCAGACCTTCATCTTCGACGAGGTTGACGCCGGCGTGGGTGGCAAGGCCGCGGTCGAACTGGGCAAACGTCTGGCACGGCTGGCCCGCAGCGCGCAGGTCATCGTCGTCACCCACTTGGCGCAGGTCGCCTCGTGGGCGGACGCGCAGTTCGTGGTCACCAAGGAGCCGCCGGATGCCGATGACGACGATTTGGGCGTGGTCACCACCATCGCCGAAGTCAACGGCGAAACCCGCGTCCACGAAATCGCCCGCATGCTCTCCGGCAGCGAATCCGAAGCCTCCCTGGACCACGCCCGAGAACTCCTATCCGATTCTCGGCTTACGCTCCCGCTGGCGGGAGCTGGCGCCGCAGGCGACTGAGGGTGGTTGAAGAAGATGGAGATTAGCAAATGACCAAGGCCGCCATATTCGACCTCGATGGCACCCTCCTAGACTCCATGGGAGTCTGGGACCAAGTCGACATCGACTTCCTGAACAAGCGCGGAATCGAAGTGCCGCCCGACTACATGACCAAAGTTTCCGCCATGCAATTCCGCCAGATCGCCGAATACACCATCGCACGCTTCGGCCTTACAGACACGCCCGAAGAGCTCATGCAGGAATGGGACGACATGGCCAGCGTCGCCTATTCCACCACGGTCGAAGCCAAACCCGGCGCGCTTGACTATCTGCGCGATCTGAAAGACTCCGGTGTCAAACTGGGTGTCGCCACCTCGCTGCCCCCGCGTCTGCGTGAGCCGGCGCTACGCCACGTCGGCATGTTCGATTTGTTCAACGATATCGTCTCCGTCGATGACGCGAACGACGTCGGCAAGGACCAGCCCGACGTCTACCTGCTCGCCGCCAAGCGCCTGGGTGCTGCACCGGCCGACTGCACAGTGTTCGAAGACCTGCTGGTCGGCATGAAGTCGGCCAAATCAGTCGGCATGAAGGTCTGGGCCATGCACGACGACTCCTCCGCCTCCGACTGGCCCGAAATCTGCCACCTAGCCGACGGCGTCCTCTTCGACTTCCACGACGCCCCGCGCGTGCTGTGATAAAAAAGTTACGCCCCCGCTGGCGGGGCTGTCGGCGGAACGGCGTTGTTCGGCATAGGTACCCCTTTCCGAGGCCATTGTAGGCACGGCCCATGTTTCGACACTGTATGTTGGCGAGGTGTTTGTTCACCGTTTAACTGTTATGTAACACACCTTGACAGTTAAGCAGAACAGTTATACTGTGTTGTATAACAGCTAAACAGCTGGGGTGCTAGTCAACCGCAACCGAAAGGGACATAGATGAAACTGATCATCTCATCCGTGTCCGGTGAGCCCATCTACGAGCAAATCAAAACCCAAATCCGTTCGGCGGTGCTCGGCGGCGAGCTGAAGGCGGGCGAGGCCCTGCCTTCCCTGAGAAAACTCGCCAAGGAGTTGCGCATCTCCGTACTCACCGTCACCAGGGCGTACAACGAACTGGCCGATGAGGGCGTGGTGCAGAACATCCAAGGCAAAGGCACTTTCGTGATGGACAAGGGCAACGAACTGATGCAACGTCAGCTCGAAACCCAGATTCGCGAAAGCCTGGCCGAGGCAAGCCGGGGCGCCAAAGCCGCCGGCATTCCGCTGGACGCATTGGGCCACATGCTCGAAGAGGAATACCGCAAGGAATAACCTCAAGAAAGGACCATGGCCATGACCGCCATATCCGAATCCGACGCGATGGCGTTGCAGGTCACCGACGTCACCAAACACTATGATTCCGGCTTCACGCTGGACGACGTGACCTTCGACCTGCCCAAGGGCTACATCATGGGACTGATCGGCCCGAACGGCGCCGGCAAATCCACCCTCATCAAACTCATCCTCAACATGATCCACCGCGACGCCGGTTCGATTCACGTGCTCGGCCTCGACAACGTCGCCGACGAGGAGCCCGTCAAGGAACAACTCGGCGTGGTATTCGATTCCAGCTACCTGTATGAACAGTGGCAAGTCAAGAACGTTGAACGTATCGTCGCGCCACTGTATCCATCATGGGACGGTGGATGCTATCGCAAGTATCTGGATACTTTTGGCCTTGGTGACGCACAGAACGGCAAGAAACATATCAAGGATCTTTCCCGCGGCATGCAGATGAAGCTGATGCTGGCCATCGCATTGAGTCATGATGCCAAGCTGCTGATTCTCGACGAGCCGACCAGCGGACTCGATGTGCTTGCCCGCGACGAACTCATGGATATCCTGCATGCCTACATTGAGGATGGCGAGCATTCGGTACTGTTCAGCACCCATATCACTGCCGACCTCGAACGTGCTGCTGACTTCATTACCTACATCACCGATGGCCGTCTCTACTACACCGGTCCGAAAGACGAGTTTGAGGAATCGTTCCGCCTGATTAAGGGCGGTCCAGACGAACTGGCACAACTGCCTGCGGACGTAGTGCTGGGCTCACATACGTATGCCACCGGATTCGATGCGCTGGTCCGGTCAGACAGGCTTGATGCTGTTGCGTCGGTGGTTTCGGGGCTTGTCGTTGAATCGGCTTCCATTGATGACATCATTCGACTGACCAATGCCCATGATTCCAATCGTGACTTGAGCGGGAGGTGAGCGGCCATGGAGGCAATACTGAGGGTGTCGCGGTCTCGGCAACATGCATTGACCACTGCATTGCGCGTCGATATGGCCTACCTGTGCGTCGACGTACGGACTGTGTTCTCGTTGTTGTTGGCACCGTTGTTCTCCGTCATCTTTCAAGGTGAAGCTTATGGTGATGGCTTCGGCTATCGCATGGGTGTCATCATGACGGTATTCATCTGCGCCATGTGGGTGCTAACCATGGCGGTTGCTGACTTACAGAACGGATATCGACTTCGTGGCATTATTCCGGCTTCGAGGAAGAGTCAGGTGGCTGCGCGATATGTGGTTGGATTGGTGATTTCCGTATTGTCGATAGCGATGATTGTTCTGATTGACGGGTTGCAAGTGCTGGTCAATCCGGATTGGTCATTCGCGGGCAATCTGTGGGCGGCGCCGTTGGGAGGTTTCTGCACCGCGCTGATGGTCGCGCTTATCGTGCCCACGGGTTATCTGTGGACCAAACTAGGCGGTCTTCGAGTCACGATGATGGTGATTTATGTCGTTGTATTGGCTGTATTCATGCTGCCATCTATTTTGCCTGCTTCGGTGACCAGAGGATTGGCCCATGCCGCGAATGCCATCATCGCGCAACGATTGTGGCTGGTTATTGCGGTATTGACAACGACGGTTGTGGCATATGGAATCTCGTATGTAATTGCCTCTCGCATATTTGCTTCAAGGGAATGGTGACGATGAGCTGGAAATCCGTAGTAAAGCAATGTCGATTCGATTGTGTCGGGACGGGTCTGTTCAGCTTGTCGAATATGGTGTTTCTGCTGGTTTTCCCGGTGCTGTCTATCGTGGTATCGCTGGTGATGATATCGACCCACGCCGATGAACACGTTGCCAGTGGTCTGATGGGCGGACTCGGAGGTCTGGCATCGGTGATGGCATATATGAGTGCATTGGGGCCTGCCGCATCCGAGGAATCTGCAGGGCACAGTGCCATGCGAGGGCTGATTCCTGTTTCACGCACCGCGCAAGTTGTAGGCCGGTACCTCTTTCTGTTGGTGGTTGGCCTGCTCTGGGCTCTGGACGTGGTGATATGCGGTGGCATCTTCATTGTCTTTGGCGATACAGCAGATATGGGGTGGATTGGTGCCTTGGCAGCAGGTGCTTTCATCTTCGCTTTGGCTATCATTCTTGGGTCGGTGCTGCTGGCCTGTGCATACCGGTTCACCTTCCGCAAGATGATGATGGCCTTTGGCGCGGTCATGGTTGGCTTGTACGCCGTCATTGCGCTGCTGGCTCGATTGCCTGTCGACTGGCAATGGCTATTGCTGAATATTGCCGATTTCCTGACGATCTGGTGGCATACGGCGCTTGTTCTTGCCGTGTTGTGTCTGCTCGCATTTTTTGGCTCCATGCTTATAGCCATCCGCATCTACCGAGCCAAAGAACTCTAGCCGCGCATTTGTCTGACCGCGAATGAAAAGAGACCGACAGGAATCTGTCGGTCTCTTTCCGTTATCGGTGTGTTATCAGTCCACCAGATCCAGAGCGATTGGCTGGTGCGGTTGCTGGGAATCGCTTTCATTGGCCGTGCGGCGCGCGCGGATGGCGGCGGCTGCGCGCTTGACGGTCTTGATAACTTCCTGCAGCACCACCACGCCGAAACCGACCGCGATGATTTTCAGCCACATGTCGATCGGCAGCGGCACGGTGCGGAACATCGCGCCGCCGAATTGCACCACTAGCACCTGAAGTGCGAACATCAGCGCGAACACGCCGATCATCACCTTATTGCGCAGCAGATTGGCGAACAGGCTGGCGTTGCCCAGCTCGCGGCTGTTGAAGGCGTTGAACAGCTGGAATACCACGAACAGCGTGAACAGAATGGTCGACTGCTGTTCGGCGGTGCCGCCCATGAAGTTCGTCCAGCTTTGCGCCATGAACACCACGGCGATGAACGCGCCGGAGACGATGATGCGCTCCAGCATGCCGCGCGAGACGATGCCGGCGTCGCGGCGGGTGGGCCTGCGGTCCATAAGATTGTCGCGAATCGGCTCCATACCGAGCGTCAGCGCGGGTGGGCCATCCATGATGATGTTGACCCACAGCAGCTGCAATGCGGTGAACGGCGCGGCCAGACCACTGAACAGCGAGGCGAGTACCACGACCACCGAAGACAGGTTCACGGTGAGCTGGAACTGGATGAATCGCTGGAAATTCTCGTAAATGCCACGGCCCCAGTGCACGGCCTTGACAATGGTGGCAAAGGAATCGTCCAGCATCACGATATCGCTGGCTTCCTTGGACACCTCGGTGCCGGCGATGCCCATGGCGATGCCCACGTCCGCGTTCTTGATGGCGGGCGCGTCGTTGATGCCGTCGCCGGTCACCGCCACCACATTGCCCTGGGCTTTCAGAGCGTTCACCACGCGCATCTTGATAACCGGCGTGCTGCGGGCGATCACGCGGATGCGGCCGATTTCGCGGGACAGTTCCTCGTCTCTCATTTCCTCGATCTGGCGCGCCTCGACGGCGATATGCCGCTCGTCCAGAATGCCGAGTTCGTTGGCGATGGCCGTGGCGGTCACGATGTTGTCGCCGGTGAGCATCTTGAGCTCGATGCCCGCCTTGCGGCAGCGCTCCACGGCACCGGGCACATCCTCGCGCAGGGGATCCACGATGGCCACGAAGCCGTCGAACATCATGCCGGATTCCAAGCCGGCGCGGTCGGCAGCGTAATCGAGAGCCGCAGTGTCGGCGTCCTTATCGGAAATATGGCGGTGGGCGAAGCCGAGCACTCGGCAGGACTGCGCCTGGAACTTCGCGATCTTCCGTTCGATTTCGCCGCGCGTCTTGGCGTCGACGGCGCACAGGTCGAGCATCTTCTCCGGGCTGCCTTTGGCGAACACGGTAATGCCGTCGCCGTCACGCACCACAGTGGTCATGCTCTTGGTCTCCGACGAGAACGGATACGTGTGGAGCACCGTCGCGCGCTCGCGGCGAATCCGGTAGTCGAGTCCGGCCTTGTGCGCGGCGACCAACAGTGCGCATTCGGTGGGGTTGCCGATGAATTCCGGCATCGCGCCGGCCTCGGCTTCGGTGGCGCCCGGGAAGGTCACGTCGGCGGTGCCGTTGACGCAGAAGTTCTCCAGCAGCATGCGGTTCCTGATCTGCTCGGGCTTCTCCAAGGCGCGGCCCGGCGCGTTGTACGCCTCGATCACGGTCATGCGGTTCTGGGTCAACGTGCCGGTTTTGTCCGAGCAGATCACGTTGATGCAGCCGATGGTCTCGCACGCCACCATCTTCTTGACCAGCGCGTTCTGCTTGGACATTTTGATGATGTTCACCGCGAGGCACGCGGCCACGATGGTCGGCAGGCCTTCGGGCACGGCGGCCACGATCAGCGTTATGGAGGTGATGAACGCCTCGGAAATCGTGTCGAACGAGGCGGTGCCGGAAGCCACGAACCGGGCCACCTGAAGCACGAACACCAGTGCGGCCACAATCGAGCCCACCACGGCGATCACCTTGCCGAGCTTCGCGAGCTTCTCCTGCAGCGGCGTCATACCGGTGTTGGCGGCGCGCAGTTCGCGGGCGATCTTGCCGAACTCGGTGTCGTCGCCCACGGCGGTGACCACGGCACGGCCATTGCCGGCGGTCACGAAGCAGCCGGAATACAGCATGTTCGTGCGGTCGGCCACCGGGGTCTTCGGGTCGGTGAACACGGCGTCGGCGGCTTTGGCACTCGGCACGCTTTCGCCGGTGAGCGCGGATTCGTCGGCGGTCAGATCGTTCGATTCGATGAGGCGCGCATCGGCCGGCAGCTTGTCGCCGGTGCTGATCTGCAGTACGTCGCCGATGGTGATGTCTCGCTGCGACACCAGCGTGACCTCGCCGTCGCGCACCACGGTGACGGTCGTGTCGTCATTGATGTCGTTCAGCGCTTCGAATGCCTTGGCGCTGCGACCCTCCATCACCACGGTGATGGTCACGGACAGGGCGATGGCGAAGAAGATGCCCACGCATTCGAGAATGTCGGCGTGGCCGCCGGCCATGGCGCGGGTGATGTTGACGCCCAGGGTGATGGCCGCCGCGATCATAAGCATGATGAGCATCGGGTCGGCGGCCGTCTTGACGATGCGGGAAAGCATCGATTCCGGCTTCGGCTTGGTGAAGGCGTTGGGGCCGTACTGGTTCAGGTTGTGCGCGGCCTGTTCGCTGGTCAGGCCTTGATGTGCATCGGTGCCCAGCGTGCTGATGACTGCTGGCGCATTCTGCATGAATGGTGCGGGCGTCTGCCCGTTGGCCGTGGTCATATGTTCCTCTCGTTTGGTTGACACACCGCACTGAAACCCGCGTAATATCACTCGCGTACCGCGCAACATGGCGGCACGCAGCCAAACGAATCGTTGACGACCATGTATCGCATACTCCGCGGTACATGAGTCTCGTCATTTAAGGCAAAGCCAGACCGTAACGGAACTGCCGACGGCCACGATGTTGACTTGCCACATTGCGGTTTGGGCCGAGCCCTTCGCCGCAATGCTGTCTACTCCCTCATGGGACTATTCAGTTGCAGAAACAGAACCTAACAAACCACATGGATTTTCCCGTTCGCCGGCAGCATGGCGATTCCCGCCTTCCTAGAAAAAACAAGCAACACGCCATTGGCTCGTTGCAGGTGAAAAGCCGCAAGAAAGCCGCGCGTGACAAGGCTCGGACATGCTTGAACATGCCTGGACCTTCGACTTGTGACATCAGAAAACAAAAAACCGATACATGCTGGTAAAGCATGTATCGGTTGGGAATTGTCAGTTAGTGCCGTCAGCGGACTATCACAGCGCCTGGGCGGACTTCTCCACGTAGTCCTCCATGCCGTCGATGGCCACGACGTCCTTGAACCGCACGTCGGCGGTCTCAAGACCACGCAGGGCGGCCGGGGCGGTGGTGCCGGTCTCGTGGGCCAGCACATCCATGCACTCGAAGTCGGTGCCGGTGGCGTCGAAGCCCAATGCCTCGTTCACCACGCGCGGGAACTTGTAGGGGCTGGCGGTGGAGAGCAGCACGCGCGGGGTCAGCGGGTCGCGCGGCATCTGCTCAAGCAGGTAGTAGCCGCAGGCGGTGTGCGGGTCGATCACGTAGTGGTTCTCGTCCCAACAGTGCTTGATGGACTCGCGTACCTGATCCTCATCGGCCCAACCGGTGCCGAAGATCTGACGAATCTTGGCCAGCAGTTCTTCCGGGATCTCGTACGTGCCCCACTTGTTGAGGTCGTTCATCAGCATGGAGATCAGACGGGTGTCGCCCTCGGACAAGTAGTACAGCATGCGCTCCAGGTTGGAGGAGATGAGGATGTCCATCGAGGGGGAGATGGTCTGGAAGAACGGGCGCTGGCGGTTGTAGGTACCGGTGGTCAGGAAGTCGAACAGCACGTTGTTCTTGTCGGAAGCCACCACGAGGTGCTTGACCGGCAGACCGAGCAGCTTGGCATAGTAGCCGGCGAGGATATCGCCGAAGTTGCCGGTCGGGACCACAAACTCGACCTCATCGCCGACGTTGATCACCTGGTCGGCGAGCAGTTGGGCGTAAGCGGAGAAGTAGTAGACGACCTGCGGCACCAGACGGCCCACGTTGATGGAGTTGGCGGAGGAAAGCACCACGTGCGAATTGCCGGCGAGACGCTCGGCCAGGGCGCGGTCGCCGAAGATGCGCTTGACCGCGGACTGGGCGTCGTCGAAGTTGCCTTCCACGGCGGCCACCTGCACGTTGGAGCCGGCTTGCGTGGTCATCTGCAGCTCCTGGACCTGGGAGACCTTGCCTTCCGGGTAGAAGACGGTGATCGCGGTGCCCGGGGCGTCCGCGAAGCCGGCCAGCGCGGCCTTGCCGGTGTCGCCGGAGGTGGCGGTGAGGATCATGATCTTCTCGTCCGCGTCGCCATCGGCCGGCGTGGTGTGCGCCATGAAGCGCGGCAGGATCTGCAGCGCCACGTCCTTGAACGCGGAAGTCGGGCCGTTGAACAGTTCGAGCACGTAATCGTCGCCCAGGGGCTTGAGCGGGGTGATGCGCTCGTCGGACCACTGTTCGCCGTAGGCGTCGGCGATGCACTGGCCCAGCTCCTCGGCCGTGAAGTCCGGCAGCAGCGCGCCCAGCACCTCGGCGGCGATTTGCTGGTACGACTTGCCCGGCAGGGAGGCCACGTCCACCTTGGTCTTGCCCAACGCGTCCGAAACGAACAGGCCGCCGTCATCGGCGATGCCCTTACGAATCGCCTGCTTGGCGGTCAGCGAATCGGTGGTGCTACGGGTGGAATGGAAGGTGGTTGTCACGATGAATCCTTCTGCCTGAAAGGGATGATGAATCCACATCAGTCTAGCGTGGGCCGTGGGCAGAAGGGCCGTCCGTCTCGCATAACCGACCGGTCGCACCGGCGAAAATCACCATTGCCATCGAACGGGGACCGGCCATATCATGAAACAGGCCGGCTGCAAACGGGCCATACGGTAAGGCGACAACGGCGAATCAATTGTCGCTTATACCAAAGAGCACCCATGACCGCTTCACCCCTTGCGCAGAAGGCAACCGATGCTTTCAACGCGCCGATCTGCGAAACCGATCCTGAGATCGCCGAACTGCTGGACTCCGAACTGGGCCGCCAGCGCAGTGGCCTTGAGATGATCGCCTCTGAGAACTTCGTGCCGCGAGCGGTACTGCAATGCCAGGGCTCCGTGCTGACCAACAAATACGCCGAAGGCCACCCCGGCCGTTTCTACCACGCCGAGGCGTACGGCGTGAACCCCGAGACCTTCCGCATCGACCCGGAGATCATCCGCCAGCGCACGTTCGACGGTGCCAAGATCCTTGCCGAACGACTACTGGCCGACGACGTCAAGGCCAACGGCATCTTCGTGCTGACCGGCGGCACCGATGTGCATCTGGTGATGGTCGACCTACGCAACAGCGAGATGGACGGCCAGCAGGGCGAGGATCTGCTCGCCGCCTGCGGCATCACCATCAACCGCAACACCGTGCCCTTCGACCCGCGCCCGGCCTCGGTGGCCTCGGGCCTGAGAATCGGCACGTCCGCCCTGGCCACCTGCGGCTTCGGACCGAAGGAATACGAGGAGGTGGCCGACATCATCGGCACCGCGCTCGCCGCCGGCCCGTCCGCCGACGTGACCGCGCTGAAGGCCCGCGTCGACAAGCTCGCCGAAGACTTCCCGCTCTACCCCGACCTGGACCAGATTCACTGATTTTTTGCGGATGTACGCAGCTCCCTCATCAGAGGGAGCCGCGCTTATATCCCCGGCTATCTTCGGTGCAATATGGGTCGAAACGGGCAATGCGGCCCATTGTGGGTTACTCTTGTTTTTTATGAGCGATGAATTGAGTCCTGAGGTGTTCGACGCGGTGTGCCGCCAGGCCGATCAGGCCGCACGCGCACAGGAGCGTCTTGCACAGGCAAATACCGAAGCCAAAAACGAACTGTTGCTTGCCATTGCGGACGCGTTGGACGAGCATGCTGCGGACATCGAAGCCGCCAACGCGCTGGACATGCTCGAATCCAAGGAAAACGGCATGGATGCGGGCAAGCTCGACCGCCTGCTGTTCGACGTGCCGCGCGTGGCCGCCGCCGCCCAAGGCGTGCGCCATGTGGCCACCCTGCCCGATCCGGTCGGCGAGATCGTGCGCGGATACAACCTGCCCAACGGTCTGCGCCTTACCCAGACGCGCGTGCCGATGGGCGTCATCGGCATGATCTACGAGGCCCGGCCGAACGTCACTGTGGACGTGGCCAGCCTGTGCCTCAAGTCCGGCAATGCCGCGTTGCTGCGAGGCGGCCACGCCGCCGAACGCACTAACGCCGCCACGTTGGGCGTCATCGCCCCGGTGCTTGAAGCCCACGGTTTCGAATCCGCACTGGTGCAATCCGTCGACCAGTACGGGCGCGCCGGCGCCACCGCCATGATGGAGGCGCGAGGCCATATCGACGTGCTCGTGCCGCGAGGAGGAGCGGGTCTGATCCAAGCCGTCGTGCGCAACTCCAAAGTGCCGGTCATCGAAACCGGTGCCGGCAACGTGCATATCTATATCGACAAGTCCGGTGATCTCGCCAAGGCCATCCCGATCATCATCAACGCCAAAACCCAGCGCGTGGGCGTGTGCAACGCCGCCGAAAAGCTATTGGTTCATAAGGATGTCGCCGCCGAATTCCTGCCGCAGATCGCCGCCGCTCTGGCCGAGGCGAACGTCGTGCTGCAGACCGACACCACGTCGTACGGCATCATCTCCGGCGCGGCAATCGAGGGCCTTGACCTCAACCACGCCGCCGAAGAGGATTGGGACACCGAATACCTGGCCCTCAAAATGGGCATCAAGGTGGTGTCGGACCTGGACGCGGCCATCGACCACATCAACACGCATTCCACAGGCCACACCGAATCCATCATCGCCGAGGATTATGCGGCCATCGAGGAATTCACCAAGCGCATCGACTCGGCCGTGGTCATGGTCAACGCCTCCACCCGCTTCACCGACGGCGGCGTGTTCGGCTTTGGTGCCGAGCTTGGCATCTCCACGCAGAAGATGCACGCACGCGGTCCCATGGGATTGCGGGAGATGACCACCACCAAGTGGATCGGTTACGGAACAGGACAGGTGCGCGCGTGAACGAGGACGGCAACATGAACATTACGGCTGACACGGCAAACAAGGCAAGCGAACTGCGGCCCGACATCGACCTCAACGATCCCAAGCTCGGCCTGAAGATCGCGGCCGAACGGCTCAGCATCGTCCGCTACGTGTTCCTTGTGCAGATCGAGGACGGCATCGCCTCCGCCGCCCAGCGTGCGTCGCTCGAATACGCGGACGCCGTGCTCATCGGTTGGCCCGAGACCGATTCGCCCGAAGTCGCGGACCTCGACGATGCCCAGCTCAAGATCGTGCGCGAACACATGGAGCTCATGGAAGGCTACATCGGCAAATACAGCCAGATGGAGCACGACGGTGACCTTGACGGCATGACCGACACGCTCATCCGCATCACCGAGCGTGTGGCCGAGGTCCGCCGCCTCTACCAGCCGGACTTCCCGCTGCCCACCTTCGCCGAAATTCGTCGCGTGGTCCAGGACGAATGGGATGAAGACATGGGCAAGATCGATCCCAGGGAAGACAATCCCACCGCCGGCGAAATCGAAGAGGAAACCGAATCAGCCGATGACGCCGCCGGCGAGGGCGACCAGGCATGAGTGGTGTTACCGACAGCCACAAAACGGCTGCGTCAGTTCAGTCCGAAAAAACAGTGGAATCCGCCGAGCCCGCCGAAATCGTTGCCGTCACCCAAGGCGAAACCGAACGGCGCATGTCCGACCTGTCCGCGCCGGCCGGGGCCAGCAGCCACGGCAAAGGCAGGCTTTCCGCACGCGGCAACTGGCATACACGCCTGCGCGTCGGCATCATGGGCGGCACGTTCGACCCGATTCACAACGGCCACTTGGTCGCCGCCTCCGAAGTAGCTTGGGTATACGACCTCGATGAGGTGATTTTCGTACCCACCGGCCGACCTGTGTTCAAGCTGGACAAGCACGTCACCAACGCCGAAGATCGGTATCTGATGACTGTGATCGCCACCGCATCCAACCCCAAATTCACCGTCTCGCGTGTCGACATCGACCGTCCGGGCGTCACCTACACCATCGACACCCTGCGCGATATCCGCGCCCAACATCCCGACGCCGAGCTGTTCTTCATCACCGGCGCAGACGCCGTGGCCGAAATTATGCAGTGGAAGGACGCCGACCTCATGTGGGACCTCGCCCACTTCGTGGCCGTCACGCGCCCCGGCTACTCCAGTCCGGACGGCGTGACCTTGCCCGAAGGAAAGGTCGATACGCTTGAGATCCCGGCCTTGGCCATCTCTTCGACCGATGTACGCCGCCGCGCCGAACACGACGAGCCGGTCTGGTATCTGGTGCCTGACGGCGTGGTGCAATACATCGGCAAGCATGGTCTGTATTCATACGAGGACTGACGATTCGTACGAGGACTAGTGTGCATTTGTACGAGGGCTGGTGAGGATTAGCGCGAATCAGTGCGCATCAATCCTCACCAGTGCAAAGGATAAGCAGTCAGGCCAGTCCCATCTTGATTTTCAATGCCATTACGCGAGTCGCCGCCGCCGTCACTTTCGAAGCGAAAGCCGGATCGGACTTCGCCCGTTCGTTGAGGCCGTCCACAATTGGCTTTACGTAATCCGTCTGACCGATGCAGGACATGTCGCCGCCCGCCTCGACAAGCTTTACTCCCAATTGGCTTACATCGTAGCTGCTTAACGCTTCGGCAGACATCGAATCCGAAATCACCACGCCCGTGTACTTCAGGGCGTTGCGAATATGACCGTCGATAATCGTAGAAGAAAACACCGCCGGATTATTCGGGTCGATGGATTGATACGTGGCCAACGACATCATCACCATCGCAGGATCGGTCTTGGTGATCGCCTGGTCAAAGGCACCTGCCTCGGCCCCGCCCAACGTGGTGGCCGTATCCAGAATGCCTTCGGTGGTGAAGTCGGTATTGCCGCTTACCGCGCCCAACCCAGGATAATGTTTGACCGCCGCGCCGACCTGAGCGTCTCGCAAACCTTCAATAACGGCGATGCCATGTTCGGCGTTGCCGGCCGCATCCAATCCGAAATCACGATCCAGCGCGCCAATCGGAGCATTTGAGGCACGATCGCCCACCACCGTGCCGAGCACCGGTGCCAAATCGACATTTATGCCAGCAGCAGCTAATTGCGAACCCCACGTGCCTGCCGATTGACGCAATGCGTCAGCGGACATTGTGCCCTGCTCAACGGCACTGGGCATTGTGTCGAAACCGGTACCAGTCAGATGCTGCACCTGACCACCCTCCTGATCGGTGGCGATGATGAGACGATTGCCGGCCGGCGCATATCCTTGGAGTTGCGCGGTCGCGGTCTTGACCGTATCGGCGCCGGTATTCCAATTGCCAATGAGAATGGCCGAGCCAATGTGCTCATCGGCGATTGTTGAAGCCAACGAGGAGGGATCGGAACCGGCAAGCAACGGCACCATCACTAACTGTCCCACACGTTCCTCAAGTGTCATGGCGGATACCGCACGTTGGGCTTGTGCGGCCGGTTCGTTCTTCTTCGGGGAAGGAACGTCGGCGCGTGGTAACGCACTTGTCTGGGAGGTCTGGGGAGTGGTGGTGTTGCCGTTTGATGTGGATTTGGCGAACCATCCGACATGCCATCCGTAGGCTGCCACGCCGGCCAACACCACTGCCAAAGCACATATTGTCGCCACGATTGGAGTGCTCCTGTGCCGAAGTTGGCGTGTGGCGTGTGCTGAGGGACGCATATGTTGTGGCCGTTGGCTGTTCATACCGGCAAGCGTAGAACGGAGCGTAGAACAGAACGCTGCCTCATTCTGTGCTCAGGGCATAACCTACCTCCCGCCCTTTCGATAGGCTTGAGTTATGTCTTTTAACGATCCTTTCTCAATACTGTTCGGCAATGGCGGCGATTCACGACGCAACAATGCGAACAATGACGATCCGATCATCCTCGATGTCGAGGCCGATGGGGACGGTCCGGCCCGCAACACCAACGCCGGCCCCTCCGGGTCATCCCGCCCTCCACGTGGCCCGGCCAATCCGCGTATCACCCGTAAGCCAGCGTCCGGTGGCTCAGGAGGCAGCCGTGGCAGCAAGATTCTGATCGGCGTGGTGCTGGCCTTGGCCATCATCGTCGGTCTGTTCTTCGGCCTGTCCCGATTCATCACCGATCTGATGTGGTACGGCCAGCTCGGCTTCCAGTCCGTGGTCTGGACCCAGCTCGGGGTGAAAATCGGTCTGTGGGTGGCCTACGCGCTGCTCATGGCCTTGACCGGCTTCGTTTCCGCCTGGCTGGCCATTCGAGCACGCCCTGATTCGGCCGACGGTTCCACCATTCGCATTAACGGCGATGTGGTCGAGGTCGGCAAATCCGTCAGCTCGAAAACCGCTCGCCGCGTGGCCGTGGTGATTTCGCTGATCGTCGGCGTCATCTTCGGCTCTCAGTTCAACGCGAACTGGAGCGAGATTCTGCTCATGTTCAACGCGCAGTCGTTCGGCACCACCGATCCGCAGTTCGGTCTGGACAACGGCTTCTACGTGTTCGTGCTGCCGGGCCTGAAGCTCGTGCTCGCCGCCGTGGCCATGCTGCTGGGCGTGGGCCTTGTGTTTTCCGTGGTCACTCATGTGCTGATGGGTGGTATCCGCATTACTATGCCGGTTAACGGACGCGGCCTGTTCTCCATCACCAAGCGTTGCCGTCGCCAGCTTGGCATCTGGCTGATGCTCAACATGTTCGCTTGGGCAGTGCGCCAGATGATCGGCGTCTTCGACCAGCTCACCGTGCAGGGTTCACGCATCACCGGTGCCTCCTACACCGCCGTGCATGCCAACATCCCCGTCACCTTCATCATGGCCGCGCTGACCGCCATCCTCGGCGTGGTGCTGGGCATCTGGCTCATGCGTTCCCACACGCTCGAAGGCCAGGCGTCCATCGGCGTGCGCGCCTCCGCCGCGCTCAAGGCCTGGCGTGTGCCGGTGACCTCCATTGCCGTCGTGGTCGTGGTGGGTCTTGTGCTCACCGTGGCATGGCCGGTGCTGTTGCAGCGCTTCCGCGTCAACCCGAACGCACAGGAGATGGAATCCACCTACATTCAGCGCAATATCGACGCCACCCGCGCCGCCTACGGTCTTGACAAGCTCAAGACCGAGCAATACAAGGTAACCGACAAGGGCGAGCAGGGCGCTCTGGCCAAGGAGGGCGACACCACCGCGCAGATTCGTCTGCTCGACCCGCAGGTCGTCAGCCCCACATTCAAACAGCTGCAGCAGTCCAAGCAGTACTACACCTTCGCCGACACTTTGGCAGTCGACAAGTACGAGATCGACGGCGTCTCCCAAGACACCGTGATTGCCGCCCGCGAGCTTGACCTGGCCGGCAACGACAACCGCAATTGGGTCAATGACCACACCGTGTACACCCACGGTTACGGCGTGGTGGCCGCTTACGGTAACAAGGTGACCGCCGACGGCCAGCCTGAATTCTTCGAATCCGGCATCCCCACTCAGGGCAAGCTCACTGAATCCGAAAAGTATGAGCCTCGCATCTACTTCTCGCCGAACACCACCGAATACTCGATCGTCGGCGCACCGGAGGGCACGCAGGCTTGGGAGTTCGACTACCCGACCGGTTCGGAAGGCGCCCTGACCACGTTCAAGGGCGACGGCGGCCCCTCGGTTGGCAACCTGTTCTCCCGTATTCTCTACGCAATCCGCTTCGGCTCCGATCAGATTCTCTTCTCCGACCGTGTGACCAGCGAATCGCAGATTCTTTACGATCGTTCCCCCAAGGAGCGCGTGGCCAAGGTGGCGCCGTACCTGACGCTTGACGGCCGTGTGTATCCGGCCGTGGTCGATGGCCGCGTCAAGTGGATCGTCGACGGCTACACCACCTCTGATGCCTACCCATACTCGCAGATGACCGACCTCGGCTCCGCCACCAAGGATTCCACCACCGTCTCTTCCGCAACGGTCTCATCCTTGGGCTCGCAGAAGGCCAACTACATCCGCAACTCGGTCAAGGCCACCGTGGACGCCTACGACGGTTCCGTGGATCTGTACGTATGGGATCAATCCGACCCGGTAATCAAGGCATGGGAGAAGATCTTCCCCGGCCAGTACCACCAGCTCTCCGATATCTCCGGCGACCTGATGAGCCACATGCGCTACCCGGAAAGCCTGTTCAAGGTGCAGCGCGAGCTGCTCTCCAAGTACCACGTGACCTCCGCCAACCAGTACTACTCAGGCGAGGACTTCTGGCAGACGCCGGTCGACCCGACCGAATCCCAGTCCCAGCAGGACCAGGACATCCTGCAGCCGCCGTACTACCTGACCTTGCAGACCGGTGGCACCAAGGAACCGGTGTTCTCGCTGAGCTCCACCTACATTCCGGCTGGCCAGTCCACCCGTGAGATCCTCACCGGCTTCCTGTCGGTCGACTCGGATGCCGGCAATGAGAAGGGCAAGATAGGCTCAAACTACGGCACCATCCGATTGCAGGAGCTGCCCAAGGATTCGAACGTACCGGGCCCCGGCCAGGCGCAGAACAACTTCAACGCCAACGCCGACGTGTCCAAGGAACTGAACCTGCTGCAATCCGGCGACACGCAAGTGGTGCGCGGCAACCTGCTCACCCTGCCGCTCGGTGGCGGACTGGTGTACGTGCAGCCCGTGTACGTCAAGTCTTCGGGTGCGACTTCATTCCCGCTGCTCAAGAAGACGCTGGTCGCGTTCGGTGATCAGGTAGGATTTGCGGATACGTTGGATGAGGCCTTGGATCAGGTGTTCGGTGGTGATTCCGGCGCGGCCGCAGGCGATGCCGAGAACGTGTCCGGTGACGGATCGTCTGGTGACCAGTCGTCCGGCATATCCGGTGACCAATCTGGTTCCGATACCAATGGTGGCCAGTCCGGCACCACGGACGGCAAGTCGGATTCCGGCTCGTCTTCCGACCGTAGCCCCGAACTCCAGCAGGCGCTGAACGATGCCGCCCAAGCCATGAAGGACAGCCAGTCCGCCATGAAGAACGGCGACTGGACCGCCTACGGCAAGGCGCAGAAGGAGCTTGAAGACGCCCTCAACAAGGCCATCGAGCTCGACAAGTAGTTCCGACAGGAATTGGCTCCCCTCAGGGTGAGGGGAGCCATCGCCGAAGGCGACTGAAGGGAGTCGGTTACCTCAACTGACATAGCCCGTCCTTATCATAAGGACGGGCTATTTGCGTATTCAAAGGAACCTCATGCCATACACCTTCCGTCCGGCCGTCGAATCCGACGTCCAAGCCATCGCCGACATCTACAACGCCTCAGTGATGGCCGGCGGTGCGACCGCCGACCTCACCCCGCGCACCTTCGACCAACGCCGCGCCTGGGTCGAATCCCATACGCCGCCCTACGGCGTTTTTGTTGTGGAATCGGAAGACGGTTCAATCATTGGCTTCGGTGCGCTCTCCGTGTTCTATGACCGCGCAGGATATGACGGTGTCACCGATTTGGCCTATTACATCGATCCGGCATGGCAAGGCAGGGGAGTAGGCACGTTCATGCTTGACAGGCTGCTCACCGAGGCGCTGGCCCGCCACATGCGCAAGGCCTGCGGCATCATTTTCGCCGATAACGCCGGCTCCATTGCCCTCATGCACCGCTTCGGCTTCACCCAATTCGGACTCATGCCCGCCGCTGCCACCGACTCCACCGGCACCATGCGGGACATGTCCTACTGGTATTTGGACCTGTAGCCTTGCAGTAAGTCATTTCAGTCAAGAAAAGTGTGAGGATGCCGGAGCAAACGAGCTTGACGGCGGCGTTGAGTACAATCTTGACGGTTGGATCCGGCCGGGCATGGGCCAGTGCGCGAGGCGAACGCGCGCATGACGTACGGAACGTACAGAACGTGCATACGGGAATAAAGGAAGACGGACGAGGAGCGGATTATGGCATCGGATTTCTGGCTGATTGCGGGACTGGGCAACCCCGGCAAAAAATATGAGGACACGCGGCACAACATGGGCTTCATGACCGCCGACGTGCTCGCCGAACGTTGGACGGTGAACTTCGCCGATCACAAGGGCTTGGCCATGCTCGGTAAAAGCGTGATGAACCTGGACGGCCGCACCGTCAAGTTCTTTCTGGCCAAGCCGCTGACTTATATGAATGATTCCGGCAATGCGGTGGCTTCCATTAGCGCCTATTACCAGATCGAGCCCGACCATATTGTGGTGATTCACGATGACATGGACTTGGAATTCGGCCGTATCAAGGTCAAGGCAGGCGGCTCCGCAGGCGGCCACAACGGCATCAAGTCGATTGACCGTTCCCTCGGCACGCCGAAATACGCGCGTGTGCGCATGGGCGTCGGTCACTCCAAGCGCGGTGCGAACGCGCATGACAACACGGTGAACTGGGTGCTGGGCGGATTCGGTCCGGACCAGCGCAAGCAGCTGCCCGAATTCCTGGCTGACGGCGCCGACGCCGCCGAGGACATCATCTTCCACGGTCTTGCCAAGACCCAGGAGAAGTTCAATGGCCGGTGAGGCGACGCACCCGGACCTGATCAACGGCTCACTGGTAGGCATCCTGTCTGAGCTGGAACAGGACAAGACCTTCCTGAAGCTCGCCGCCGGCGACATCGAGGCTTCGGACGACGTCGACAACTCCGTCCTGGCCGGCATCCCCGAAGGTTTGCGCCCGGCTTTGGCCGCCGCCATCGGGCAGGGTGTGGCCGGCAAACCCGGCAAGCCGGTCGTGCTGGTCGTGGCCTCCGGCCGCGAAGCCGAAGAGACCGTGGGCTCGCTGCGCTCCTGGTATGATGGCGACCCGAACGACATCGCCCAGCTCGAAGCCTGGGAAACCCTGCCGCACGAGCGTCTGAGCCCGCGCGCGGACACCGTGGCCAGCCGCATGGCCGTGTTCCGCAGACTCAAGCATCCGAGCGATACCGATTCGATGTTCGGCCCGATTCGCATTCTCGTCATGCCGATCCGCTCGCTCATCCAGCCAGTCGTCCAAGGACTGGGCGATGTCGAGCCGCTCGTGTTCACCGTGGGGGAGGACCTGCCCCTCGACGAAGCCGCCAAACGTCTGATCGAAAACGCCTATACGCGCGTGGACCTGGTCATGGACCGTGGCGAGTTCGCGGTGCGCGGAGGCATTCTTGACGTATTCCCGCCCACCGCACCGCACCCGGTGCGTATCGAATTCTTCGGCGACGAAATTGACACCATCAAGGAATTCCACGCCTCCGACCAGCGTACCTACGGCGACGGCCTCAAGACCATTTGGGCCACCGCATGCCGTGAACTGCAGCTGACCGACGCCGTGCGCACCCGCGCCAAAGCCTTGGTCGGTTCGATTCCCAATGCTGAGGACATGCTCGAATCCATCGCCAACGCCATTCCGGTCGAAGGCATGGAATCCCTGATGCCCGCACTCGTGGACCATCTGGAACCGGTGGGCTCCATGCTTCCCAAGCACGCCGTGATCCTCCTGAGCGACCCGGAGAAACTACGCCGCTCCGCCGAAGACTTGGCAAAAACCGCGAACGAGTTCCTAGCCGCAAGCTGGCATGTGGCCGCCTCCGGCCACGGCGCCGGCGCGCCCATCAGCTTCGACGAAGCCAGCTTCCTCGACTATGCGGAAACCATCAGCTCCCTCGAATACTCCGAACATCCGGTGATTCGCCTCACCAGTTTCGGCGTGGACACCACGTTGACCGGCCATGTGCAGCTCGACGCCCAGAACCCGGCCGAATTCCGAGGGGATGAGGCCAAGGCCTCCCAAGGCATCGAAGGCCTGCTCGATGCCGGCTTCCACGTCACCATCACCGCCGCTGCGGCCGGCACCTTGGCCAGGCTCAAGCGTGCGATCAACACTACCGGCATCGCCAATTTCGACGTCATCCGCTCTCAGGCCATCGACGGCTTCGTGGACAAAGCCGCCAAAATCGCCCTGCTCACCGAACGCGACCTGACCGGCCGCACTTCAGCCGTGGCCGTGGCCAAAACGCCGAAACGCCGGCGCAAGGCCATCGACTTGGTGGAGCTCAAAAAAGGCGATTACGTGGTGCACGAGCAGCACGGCATTGGCCGGTTCATCGAAATGCGTCAGCGCACCATCGGCACCGGCGCCAACAAAACCACTCGCGAATACCTGGTCATCGAATATGCGCCTTCCAAGCGCGGCGCCCCGGCGGACAAACTGTTCATCCCCACCGACCAGCTCGACCAGGTCAGCAAATACATCGGCGCCGAAGCCCCCAAGCTCAACAAGCTCGGCGGCTCCGACTGGGCGGCCACCAAGGCCAAGGCCCGCAAGCACGTCCACGAGATCGCCGACGACCTGATCAAGCTGTACTCCGCCCGCCAGCGCGCCAAGGGCTTCGCGTTCAGCCCGGACACCCCATGGCAGAAAGAGCTGGAAGACGCCTTCCCCTATCAGGAAACCGCCGACCAGCTCACCACCATCGACGAAGTTAAATCCGACATGGAAAAGCCCGTGCCGATGGACCGCCTCATCTGCGGCGACGTGGGCTTCGGCAAAACCGAAATCGCACTGCGTGCCGCCTTCAAGGCCGTGCAGGACGGCAAGCAGGTGGCCGTGCTCGTGCCCACCACGCTGCTTGTCCAGCAGCATTACGAGACGTTCAGCGAACGATTCGAGGGTTTCCCGGTCAATGTGGCGGCCATGAGCCGATTCCAGACCACCAAAGAGATCAACGAGACCATCGAGGGGCTGGAAACCGGCACGGTGGACGTGGTCATCGGCACGCACAAGCTGCTGAACCCGAAAATCAAGTTCAAGGATCTGGGACTCGTCATCATCGATGAGGAGCAGCGTTTCGGCGTGGGACACAAGGAGACGCTGAAAGCCCTGCGCACCAACGTGGACGTGCTGTCCCTGTCTGCCACGCCTATCCCGCGCACGCTGGAAATGGCCGTGACCGGCATTCGCGAGATGTCCACGCTCGCCACCCCGCCCGAAGACCGGTTGCCGGTGCTGACCTATGTGGGCGCCTACGAGGATGCGCAGGTCACCGCAGCCGTACGCCGCGAACTGCTGCGAGGCGGCCAGGTGTTCTATGTCCACAATCGTGTGCAGGACATCTCGTCCATCGCCGACAAGATCCACACGCTGGTGCCCGAGGCGCACGTCGGCATCGCCCACGGCAAGATGGGGGAGAAGCAGCTCGACCAGATCATCCGCGACTTCTGGCATCGCGACATCGACGTGCTCGTGTGTACCACAATCATCGAGACCGGTCTTGATATCTCCAATGCGAACACGCTGATCGTCGACCATGCCGACCGTTTCGGCTTGAGCCAGCTCCATCAGCTGCGTGGCCGCGTCGGTCGCGGCCGCGAGCGCGCGTACGCCTACTTCTTGTACGACCCGTCCAAGCCGATGACCGAGCAGTCCCATGACCGGCTCGCCACCATCGCGCAGAACACGGCGCTCGGCTCCGGTTTCGACGTGGCCATGAAGGACTTGGAATTGCGCGGCACCGGTAACCTTCTGGGCGACGAGCAGTCCGGCCATATCGAGGGCGTGGGCTTCGACCTGTACGTACGCATGGTGTCCGAAGCCGTGGAAAAGTACAAGGAGCCCGAAGAGAACGTCGAGCCGGTGGCCGTGTCCATCGACCTGCCCATCGAAGCGTCGATTCCGATCGAGTACATTGATTCGGACAAGCTGCGTCTGGAAGCGTACCGCAAGCTCGCCTCCGCCCGCAACGAGGCCGATCTGAAGGATTTGGAAGAGGAACTTACCGACCGTTACGGCAAGCCGCCGGTCGAATTCGAGACCCTGTTCGACGTGGCCCGTCTGAAGTTCAAGGCCCGCAAGCTCGGCATTTCGGAGATTCTCGCGCAATCCAACCGCGTGCGCATCGGTCGCATCGACCCGCCCGAATCCATCCAGATGCGTATGGGCCGTATTTACAAAGGCACCCAATACCGCCCGGTCACCCACCAACTCATCGTCCCCACCCCGTTCACCGGCTCCCTGGGCCAAGGTCCCATGAGCTCCGACCAGGTAGTCCTCTGGACCAACCAGTTACTTGATGATTTGGCATGGACCCCGTCGTCAAGCAAACGGCAGAGCCGTTTGTAGACGGGGTGCGAGGCGACAGTCGAGCCAGCTATGGCTCACCGGGCAACCTCCGGTGAGCCATATTCATATTCATGCCGTCGTTTGTGACGATGATTCACCCCAGACGGAATCGTTCCGACTGTCCAGCGAGCGAGATTAAGTGACTGCTATGAGCGAAACGACTACGAGCCGCACGAACCAGAGCGCGACCACGGCAACACTTGCCGGCTATGAGATTCCCCGCCTTGGCATGGGCACGATGGCGCTCGCCATCGAGGGGCGCCCCTCCAACCGTGATCAGGCAATCGAGACCATCCATGCCGCGCTCGATGCCGGAGTCCGTTATTTGGACACGGCTTGGTCCTATTATCTGCCCAGCGCACCCGGCACCGGCGAACCGGAGGATATGGGCTATGGCGAATATCTGGTCCGCGATGCTCTGCACTCGTGGCATGGCCCCAAAGATCAGGTGCTCGTAGCCACCAAAACCGGCTGGCTGCGCACGCTTGACGGCAACGGCAACTACGGCTGGCAGGCCGACGCCCGACCTGAAACCATGATCGCCAATGCCAAGGAATCAGCCCGCCGCCTCGGTGTCGATACGCTCGATTTGCTCTACTCGCACTGCAATGATCCGCAGGTGCCGTACGAAGACCAGATGGGCGCACTCAAGCAGCTCGTGGACGAAGGTGTGGCCAAAGCTGTCGGCATCTCCAGAATCGACAACGCGGACATCGAAACCGCCCGCAATATTTTGGGCGATCGTCTCGTGGCCGTCCAGAACCAGTTCTCCCCGGTCCACCGCGACCCTGAACACACGTTGGAAACCTGCGAAAAGCTCGGTTTGGCTTTTGTCTGCTGGTCGCCACTCGGCGGATTCCTCGACCCGTTCAACGAGCATCTGTTCGACCGGTTCCGCGAAGTCGCCAAGATTCACGACTGCTCCTACCAGCGCGTCACGCTCGCGTGGGAACTTGCGCAATACCAATATCTGTTCACGATTCCCTCGGCCAGAAACCCGCAGGAGATTCAGGACTCGTTCAAAGCCAGCGAACTGAAATTGTCCGACAGTGAGATCGGCTACCTCAATGGCAAGGACGTTGACTGAGCGATTTCGTCCGTACTGCCTTGCAATCAGGCGGCACACTGGCATTGTGAGCGCTAACGCTAAATTTTGGGCGTGTTGTTCACAACGTCCACAAATCGCACTACTCTTAAGAATGTCATTCAAGATACACAACCGTTTTAAGGAGTAGTTGTGGCAGTAATTGAAAGCGTGTACGCGCGTCAGATTCTCGATTCTCGCGGCAACCCGACCGTTCAGGTCGTTCTGGACACCGAAGACGGCGCCCAGGGCCTGGGCCTGGTCCCGTCCGGCGCCTCCACCGGTGAGGCCGAGGCTTGGGAGCGTCGCGATGGCGACAAGTCCGTCTACGGCGGCAAGGGTGTTCTTAACGCGGTCAAGGCCGTGAACGAGGTCATCGCTCCGAAGGTCATCGGCATGGACGCTGCTGACCAGCGCGCTCTGGACGACCTGATGATCGAGCTCGACGGCACCCCGAACAAGGGCAAGCTGGGCGCCAACGCCATCCTGGGCGTCTCCCTGGCTGCTCTGTACGCTTCCGCCGAGTCCGCCGGCCTGCCGCTGTACCGCTACATCGGCGGCACCAACGGCCACATCCTGCCGGTCCCGAACATGAACATCATGAACGGTGGCGCTCACGCTGACTTCGCCACCGACATTCAGGAGTACATGATCTCCCCGTACGGCTTCGACACCTACTCCGAGGCTCTGCGCGCTGGCGTTGAGGTCTACCACACCCTGAAGAACGTCCTGAAGAAGGAAGGCCTGAACACCGGCCTCGGCGATGAGGGCGGCTTCGCCCCGAAGATGAAGTCCAACGAGGACTCCCTCAAGTACATCATGGACGCCATCTCCGCCGCCGGCTACGAGCCTGGCAAGCAGATCGGCATCTGCCTGGATGTCGCCTCCTCCGAGTTCTACAACAAGGAGACCGGCAAGTACCGCTTCGACGGTGAAGAGCGTGACTCCGCCTACATGCTCGACTACTACGAGAACCTCATCAACGAGTACCCGATCGTCTCCATCGAGGACCCGTTCAACGAGGAAGGCTGGGAAGACTGGGCTGCCATCACCGCTCGCCTCGGCGATCGTCTGCAGTTCGTCGGCGACGACCTGCTGGTCACCAACCCGGCTCGTCTGCAGAAGGCCATCGACCTCGGCGCCGCCAACTCCCTGCTGGTCAAGCTGAACCAGATCGGTTCCGTCACTGAGACCCTCGACGCCATCGAGCTGGCCACCGCCAACGGCTACACCTCCATGGTTTCCCACCGCTCCGGCGAGACCCCGGACACCACCATCTCCGACCTGGCTGTTGCTAAGAACACCCGCCAGATCAAGACCGGTGCCCCGGCCCGTGGCGAGCGCGTTGCCAAGTACAACCGCCTGCTCGAGATCGAGGAGGAGCTCGGCTCCACCGCTCAGTACGCCGGCTACAGCGCCTTCAAGGCCTGCAAGAAGTACCTGGCCAAGTGAGCTGAAACGCCCGTAAAGGCGTGAGTTTCCACTGAAGCTCGATACCCGTCGTATTCGTCAAGTCGAATGCGGCGGGTATTTTCGTGTGACATGAGCAAGTCGTCCCGTACCGGCAAACCTGGCAAAACCGGCAAAGCACGAGTTAGGAAAAAAGGGTCGGCGGGGCCTATAGCGTTCTTCGTCTCCCTGTTCATTATCGCCCTTGGCACCATCCAGCTGGTCTCCACCTTCCACACCTATGCCCTGAACCTGGCCGAACTCAATGGTCTCAAGCGTGAGGAGGCTTCGCTGATTGCCCAAAAGCAGGAGTTGGAAAACGACATCAAGCGTTGGGATGACAAGGCCTACATCACCGCCCAGGCCCGTGAACGCCTCGGCTTCGTATTCCCCGGCGAACAGGCCGTGCGTGTGCTTCATCCCGAAGCCGTGACCGGCTCCGATAGCGAATCCCAGAAAACGGAAGATTCCAGTAGCAGCAACAAAAAAGTCCTGCCATGGTACAGCGAACTGTCTTACTCGCTCAAAAAGGCCGATGAGCCTGTGACCGATAGCGAGTCCGGCAAATCCGATATTTCCGGTTCCTCTGACTCGTCATCCAACGACTCATCCAAGCGGTCCGATAAGTCAGACCAGAACACCCAATCCGATCAGAACACCCAACAGAATACCCAACAGAACACAGGGGAGGGAACCCAACAGTGACCATCGATATCGCCGCCAAGGCCAAGGCCCTTGTCGATACCGTGCTTGCCGAGCCCGCCAACGATCATGACATCGACCTGGTGCAGCGTCAGCTCGGCCGATACCCGCGCGGCATGGTCGCCGTGGGGGCGCGATGCGTCTGCGGTAGGCCACTTGCCGTAATCACCCGTCCGGTGTTGCCCGGCGGAATCCCTTTCCCCACCACGTGCTATCTGACCGGTCCGGAAGCCGTCAAGGCCGCCTCCCATGTCGAGGCCGCCGGCGTGATGCAGCAATACAACGACATGTTGGCCTTGGACGAGGAGCTCAAGGCCGCATATGAGCAGGCCCATAACCTGTATCTGGCATTCCGCCACGAACTGGCAGGACGTCTTGGCGACAGTGAGGAGCATATTGAAGGCACTTCGGCCGGCGGCATGCCGGTGCGCGTCAAGTGCCTGCATGCCCTGCTGGCCCAGTCCTTGGTTATGGGGCCGGGCGTCAACCCCATTGGCGATTTGGTACTGGAACGCGTCAAAGACGAATTCGATCCGACCGTCTGCCGCTGCACGCTGGACGATTGATCAACAGATGAGCCAGCGCGAACAGTCCATTCATACGCACTAAGGGATACGAGGAGAAGGCAATGAGCAAGGAATCCGTAACCGTCGCCGGCATTGATTGCGGCACGAACTCCATTCGACTGAAAATCGCACGTGTCGATGCCGATGGCATGCATGAGGTGGTGCCGCGCATCCTGCGTGTGATCCGTCTCGGCCAGGATGTGGACAAGACCCATCGTTTTGCCGACGAAGCGTTGGAACGCGCCTATGTGGCCGCTCGGGAATTCGCCGGTGTGATTGCCGAACATCCCATCGACGGCCTGCGTTTCGTTGCCACCTCTGCAACTCGTGACGCGGAAAACCGTGAGGAGTTCGAGGATGAGATCGAACGTATCCTCGGCGTGCGCCCCGAAGTCATTCCCGGCACCGAAGAAGCCGACCTGAGCTTCCTTGGTGCCACTTCCGTGGTCAATCGCGACGATCTGCCCGCCCCCTATCTGGTGGTTGATCTCGGCGGCGGGTCCACCGAGCTGGTCATCGGTGGCGACGGCGTCAGTGCGCCCACTACCCAGGTTCAGGGCGCGTTTTCCATGAACATCGGTTCCGTGCGCATGACCGAACGTCATCTGACCAATGATCCGCCGACCCAGACACAGATCGATGAGGCCGTTGTGGACGTCGATGAACATATCGATGAGGCCTTCCGCACCGTGGACGCAGGCAAGGCCCGTACCATCATTGGCGTGTCCGGCACGGTGACCACGATGACCGCCTTGGCCATGGGATTGAAGGAATACGATCACACCGTGGTCGACGGGCATCGGCTGAGCCTTGAAGACGCCTATGCCGTGGACGACAAGTTCCTTAGGATGACGCGCGCCGAGCGCCGCGAATACAAGACCATCCACCCCGGCCGTATCGATGTGGTCGGCGGCGGCGCTGTGGTCTGGAGCCGTGTGCTGGCGCGTGTCAGCGAAGCCGCCAAGGCCGATCATGGTGAAGCCATCGATTCGTTCGTTGCCAGCGAACACGGTCTGCTGGACGGCATTGTGCTCGATTATGGTCGCCGGTTGCTGGCTCAATAGCGTAAGTGGTAAGTGCCTCCAGCGGGCTGAGCCGTTAAGCAAACAGCCCGGTGGGCTGTTTGTAGGCGAGGGGAGCGGCTATGCCGCGACGGCTGCACGAAGTGCAGCAACCCGCAAGCAATGCTCAGGGCAGGAGATAGCTTATAATAGAAAAGTTGGCCTCCGTGGCGAAATGGTATACGCAGTCGACTTAAAATCGATCGCTTCGGCTTGTGGGTTCGAGTCCCACCGGAGGCACCTTCGCTAGACTGTGGAAAATAGCCGTTTTGCCTTGCGAGAGTAGGGCTGAGCGGCTTTTTCTATTCCCGGTGATTCCCTCGTATTCCCTCGGCTTCCCGGAATAATGTGGGCAAAATGTGGGCAAAAATCGAGCCACGCCTAGCTGCTGTAACAACGAAAAAACCGGCCCCGCCGGCCGCAGTCAAGCTCGTGGAGCTGTCTGCGATGCCGGGCGGGGCCGAACTATGTGTGGTTATGCGGCGCGGTCGAGGCGTTGTTTGATGGCGCTGACGCCGATGAGCGCGCCGGCGAGGATGCCGAGCGCGTTGAGCGTGGTCACTATCGCGTCCACGTGAGTCCAGCCCCATGCGGGGCCGACCGTGTTGACGAACAGGGCGAGTGCGGGCAGGACGATGAGGCCGAGCCATTTGAGGATGTCGTAGACGCGGCTGGGGATGAGCCAGTCGGGCACGTCATGGGTGACGTCGGCCGTCTCGGGCCAGTCGCTCACATCGACGCCGGGAAGCGTTTCGCCGGTGTCGGTCGTGTTTTTGCTGTCGGTCATGTTTGCTCCGATCAATAAGGGATGATGATGGGGTGATGCCGTCACCCGGTCAAGCGGGTGGCGGCATCTGTTGAGTCTCAGCGGCAGGTCACCACGTCGCCCACATAGTAGACGTTGATGTTGCCGGAGGGTACGGTGCAGCGGCTGACGCTGTAACCGTGCGCGGTGGCGAAATCCCACACGGTGTCGCCCCATTGGAGGACCTTGGAGACCCCGCCGGACGATGCGGGGGCGGTGCCGCCGCCGTAGGTTACGACGTCGCCCACGTAGTAGCGGTTGATGTCACCGCTGGGCGTATGCCACGCGGACAGGGGCCAAGCATCATAGGCGACGGCGAGTCCCCAGATGGTTTCTCCCCATTGCATGACGTGGCTGATGCCACCCGTGTTGGTGTTGGCCGGGGGAGTGCTCGGCTGCACGGGCGCGGGCGTTGCCGGGGCCGGGGCTGTGGAGCCGGTGGGGTTGGCGTACAAATCCCACTGCCATGCCTCGCCACGGAACAGATTGAGGTCGATGGGACTCCACGTGTTGACCACGCCGGTGCCACTGTACTGGCGCATGGCCTCGCCGTATGCGCCGATCATCCACGGGTTGGCCTGGTAGCCGGTCGGGCTCATGTTCGCGTACTGCGCGATCCACAAACCGTAGTTGGCGCGGATGTCGCCGGGGATGGTGCCGGCCACGGGGCCGGTGTAGAGCAGCGGCTTGACGCCGCCCGAGAGCCGTTCGCATTCCGCCATGAAGCGGCGCACCCAGTCCCAGTTACCCCACGCCGGATTATCGTCCATCTCCCAGTCAAGGGCGACGATGCCGTGACGCCAATAGTTGCTGGTGTTGCGGTAGAAGAATTGGGCCTCGCCCTCGGGCGAACCGCCCATGGCGTAATGGTAGAGGCCGAACTTCTTGCCGGATGCCTGCGCCTGGTAGATCATGCGGTTGGCGTCCGTGTTCACACCGGAGACCAAACAGTTGTTGTTGACCTGTCCGGTGCCCCATGTGGTGCCGACCACCACGAAGTCCGCCTGCATGTTATACACGTCAGCGCCGCACTGCCAGTTGGACATGTCCACGCCCTGCATGTCCGCGTGGGCGGTCGCCGGGAGCAGCATCATGCACACGGCGGCTGCTAGTGCCGTGCCCTTGGCGAGCAGCCGCTTCCGCCACGGTTCCGGCTTGTCCTTGTTGTTGACCATGTTTTCTCCTCTCTGTGGGATGGATATTGTTTGTTTGCGGCCCTGCGTGGTTCGCGGGGTCAGGACTGTCGTGGCGCTATCGGCGCGGATTGGATGTCCTCGTTGAGAGCGGTGCCGTGCCCGTTGCCACCCAGGCTGTGGTAGCTGTCGTAGAGGCGTTGACTGCGTGATTTGAGGTCTTCGTCCGCCACTCCGTCGTGCTCGATGACCATTTCCCGGCGCAGGTCCTCCAACTGGCAGAGCAGGAGCTCGCGCAGGCCGTTGACCATGGCTTTGCCCCACCGCCACATCAGGCCCAAAACCGTGGCCACGCCGCCACAGATAAAAGGCACGAGCCAATCGACGATGTGAGCGAGCAAAGACATGGGAAAGCTCCTTTACGGTGGGAAAACCCACACGTTCATCCCCGTTGGATAGGCCAACGGGCGTGTGGGTTTTCGGAGGTTGAAAATGCTGTTACGAGAGTTTTGGAACGACCGGTTTTGGCCGTATTGCACGCGGAACCTGCGTGAGAGTACGTGTGTCGGCTATGAGTCGGCGTGGCGGTTGCACGTGGCCCCGAGGTTCGGCGCAATGCAGATGGAATCGATAAGCGTTGAATTGGTGGACAACTGGCTCGCCGGGTTCGCCAGTTCGGGCGCGGCGCGCAAGGCATGGGCCGTACTACGCGCGATACTGAGGCGGGCTATCCGCTGGAATCTCTTGGACGTGGATATCACGAGACGCGATATCCAGTTGCCGGCCAAACCGCATTACGAGCCGGTGATATTGGGCATCCGTCAGCAGCGATCGCTGTTGCAGGGCTTTTACGACCATCCGCTTGAGGCGTGGCTTATCTGCGCCGTCTCATGCGGCCTGCGCACCGAAGAGGGGTACGGTTTGGAGTGGAGTGACATTGATCTGCGCGCAGGCGTCCTGCATATCGAGCGCGGTTTGCAATGGGTGAGCGGCCATGAGGTCGTCGTGCCGCCGAAGACCGAATTGAGCCGTCGCACATTGCCGTTGCCGCGCTTCGCGGTCAAGCGTCTGCGCGAGCTCAAACCACGCGAGGGAGGGCGACTCATCGGTGCGCTCACCCCGCCACAGGTGGCACGCCAGTACAAGGGCTGGTGCAAGCGGTATAGCCTGCCGCACGTGCCCGCACGCAACCTGCGCCACTCGTGGGCGACGAACACGTTGGCGGCGGGAGCCGACATCGCCATCGTGAGCAAAATACTCGGACACAGCGATATCAAAACCACGGCCCGCTACTACCTCAAGCCGGATATCGCGGCGTTGAGGGACGCGCAACGCCTCTGGGAGAGAGCCTTGATAGCCTGAGGGGATTCCCTAACCCGAATGCCGTATATTCTGTGCGGAGGCCATACCGTCACCACGAATAATGACGGCACATTCTACATCAACGTCCAATCCCCAAACGGGAAGAAAGCCGATTACGCGGCCTACACGATTGGGCCGTTCGGCACTGGTTTCGGCCAGACCGGCGAGTACACCGCACAACGTTGGGATACCAGCGACGTAAACCAGATACGCTTCCGCCTGTGGAACACCAAAGACAACCGCTGGTGCGGGAGGGTCGCGATATTCGGAAGCTGGATCGCAATCTGGAACAGGCAATAGTTTTCCCTAACCCAGACCGAAGTGCTGACGCTGATTAACTCCACTTACGGTACCGTCAAAGGCTACCGTCGCGGCTCGCTCGTCACGTTGCGCATCGACTGGAAGTCGTCGGCGTCCGGCTCGTGGAACACCGGCAATTTCGGAACCCTGCCTGAAAGCTGGCGTCCCCCGATGGACTTGAACTTCTCCTACGGCGGACGCGACGGGGCCAACCAGAAGACCATCAACGTAAACGCGAACGGAACCATGACCTACGCCAATCAGGGCGGCACGCAGGGCACGAACGCGTTCGGCATGACCGTCTCATACGCGCTATGACCCGTGGGGTCACTGCAAGACAGTGCAACCGCCTGAGCCAGTGTCCCGAAGCTATGCGGCGGGCATCGGGTCGGCGGTCCTCCATACGCCGGTGCATCCCGCGTACGCGCTGTTCGGGTTGCCGAGCATGACCACACGGCCCGTATGCTCGCCGTAGAGGATGAACGTGGTGTTGCCGCCGAACACGGCGATGGGAACGTTCGACGTTTCCGCTGGACGATACCCCACGGGTATGGTCTCCCGCGCCTGTATGTAGTTGTTCTCGCCGCTCTGGTTGAATTTCACGTTGCCGCCCGCGAAGCAGATATCACCCACGCGCGTCAGCGAAATACTGTCGTTGCTGTAGGGGACCCTCCATGTCGTGGAACGCTGGGTTAGGGAATCCCACACGTCGCTCATCGGCTTCAACACGTTGAACAATGCGACTGGTGTGCCGATGGTGATGCCGTCCAGCGGGATGCGGTACAAGGGCATGTCGTAGGTGGTGCCCCCGTCCAACGGGCTGGTGGTGTTCACGGCGGGGTCGGTGGGCGTGCCCGTGGTGGGCGTGCCCCTGACCACGACCAGTTTCGCGCTCTCGATGTTCTGCGAGCCCTTCGCATAGCGGCATACGATCAGGTCGTTGCGTTTCTGACCCTGCGACCCGTTGGTGACGATCAGGTCCTCGGGCGTGCCTTGGCTGACGTGACGGCCCTGCATGACCAGCTCGCCCGTGCCGATGGTCACCTTGTTCGCCGAAACGACCGTGATCTTGAGCTTGTCATGCACGTCGAGCACATAATCATCCAAGCCGAGAATGCCGGCGTTCAAACCAGCGGCCTGTTCCGCCGTGGCGTGAGCCTTGTTCGCGTGCCCGGTGACGAGTTCAACCATTCTGCTTGCCTCCGTTCTGCATCCAACTGTCGAAGCTGTTATCAAAGTCCTTGAGCTTGTTCGCGTATTCCTTGTAATCCTGGTCGCAGAACAGGTAGTCGTGGCCCGTGCCGGTGGAGTCCAGCCGGTTGACGTTGTACCACGTCTTGATATCCGGGTCGTCCAAGTCCTTGTACCATTTGTTTCTGCCGCAACGGTCGCATTGCATGACCGTCGCATTGTCGATACGCGCCATAATGGCCCCCTTCCTAATCGGCCTCGTAATCGACGGACAAGACGCCGCCCGAGACCTTGACGATTTTCTTGGTTATCGAAGCGTTGACGGTGATGCCGGTGAGATTATCCCTTGCGGTCACGGTGTCGCCCACGTCGAACACCACGTTCGCGTCATCACGGACGGTGACCTTCACGTCACCCTCGGATTGCAGTTCCTGCAACTTCTCACGTGTCTTCTGATTCAGCTCGGCGGTTTCGGCGTTGCTGTAGTCGTAGACCTGCGTTATCTCGTCCACGCCCTTGAGCGACTGGGATTGGCTGACGTTGCCTTTCGCGTCCGCATACCAGTGGACGACCACGCGGGCCGCCAAATCGCCCTTGCCCAGGCCGATGAGATGGTTCGGTTTGCGCCACGTGCGGGTCGCGTCGAAATCGATGAGGTCGCTGTCAATCGAGTCGCCGTAATGCGCTGCCGGTTCGGCCCAGACGCGGACCTTCCCGGAAGCGTAGGCGAGCCGCAGCTTGAGGCCAGACGCGGCGCACATCTTCCGCAGCCCCGAGTACGCATCCACGTAACGGTCGAACTGGTAGCTTTTGATGGTCTGCGCGCCGGCAGTGGGCGCATCCACCGCGTCAAACACGGCATCCAACCCCACACGACTGATGAGCGAGCCGATGACCGAACTCGCCGTGCCGGAAACGGTGAGGTAATCCTTGCCCTTGTCCGGCTCCAAAATCTTGTCCGCCAGCATGCCATGCCACGTGCGGCCCGAGTAGGTGAGGGTGGATTCGCCCCGTTTCAGGTTGTCCTTCAGGGCGTCCACGATTCCGCCGCATTCGGACCCGTCGAAATACACGTAGCTGCCGGCGTCGATGAGCCGGTCCACTGTGAGTTCGAAATCGTTCTCGTCCGCGCCCCAGGCTGCATCGAGCTTGTAATCGGCGATGCTTTCCCGGTCGATGCCGTTTCGGCCAGTGATTATCAATTCGACCATACTGGTTCGCTTTCTTCCATGTAGACGGTCAGATCAATGCCGAAACCTTGCCACTGTACGGCGTTGTCTCCGGGCGGGATGGGCTGGAAGATGTATTCGCCGCCGTTGAGACCGGTTCCGCGCCGGCCCTTGTCGAACACGTTCGTGGTGTCGCCGTTCTCGGCGGTCATGACGATGGTACGTCGGCCTGCAATCGAGGTGACGGTCACGAAGGAGCCGCTTGGAATCTCCATGTCGAACGCGTATCGGTTGCCGCCAAACGTGAGCTGCGGATTCGACGCGGGCCCGTAAATCACCATCTTGAATGGCATGGCCGTGGGCATGGGATTCGAGACCACCGCGTTGCGCGTGGTCGGCATGTAGTCGTGCGGATAGTCGTGCGGGTAATCAAGGTCGAGGCCCGGTTGCAGCGCATCCGACCAGAAATGCTGCACGTCGCCCGGCTTGCGCCAGATGCCGTCCAACAGGACGATGGAAAGTTTCTGACGGATGATGTTCGGCGTGATGCTCGCGGGTTCGGCCTTGACCACGTAGGCGCGCGTGGTCCACCCGTCCGCGTCGAACACACCGGGTGTGCCTGCGGCAACGTCCGCGTCGAACAGGCGACGCGTCCAATCCACCTTCTCGGGGCAGCGGACATAGGTTAGGTCAAGCTCGGCCTCGCGCGCCGTACGACTTACTCCGGTCAGACTCCGGTATCCGAGGGTGTACGACCATTCGCGGCCGCGCAGTCCCTCCGCCGTCTGAGCCCAGATATCGGGCCCTTCCAGTGGGATCGTCTCACCGGTCGAGGCGCACACATAACTAAGCGATCGCATTTCGTATCACCCTTCCGAGTTCACGACCATCCACCTCGATGCCAAGCTTCTCCATAATCAGCGGTAGGTCCGCGTGCAGGGAGCGGATTTCGGCCAATAGTTCGTCGGACTGGTTCTGGTATGTGCCGTTCGCGGTGCCTGTGCCGACGCTAGGGCGTGGCGTGTCCATGCCATGCATGAGTTCCATGCTGGCCGGGCTGATCGCGGCGCGGGTGGCGTCCACGAGGCCGGCCCGGCGTTGGAGCATACCCTCGGCCAGACCGTCGATGATGCTTTGGCCGGAGTAGAGGGTCCAGCCGTGGCCGCTGAACGGGCCTTCCTTCGCCGGGGAGTGCGGGAACAGTTTCGAGATGGCCTCCATCGCGTTGGATGCGGCGTCAACGGCGGCGCTGATGCCGTTCCTGATGCCTTGGGCGAGACCGTCCATGATGCTGCGGCCGGATGAGAGGAGCCACGAGCCCGCGTTGGAGAACAGGCTTTGTATGCGTCCGGGCAGGCTCTGCAATGTGCCGGTGATACCTTGCAGGAACTGGTTGCCGGCGTTGCGTGCGCCCGCCCCCATCTGTCCGCCCCATGCCTGCACGCTGCTTATCGCGCCGGTCAGCCATTGCCAGATTCGTCCGGGCAGCGACTGGAGCCATTGGCCAAGCCCGGTCAGGAACTGGCTTCCCGCGTCTCCGGCCTGCGCCATCATCTGGCTTCCCCATGCCTGCACGTTCTGGATGGTTTGAGTCAGCCATGTCCAGATTTGTGACGGCAGCTGCTGTATCCAGTTCGATAGGTTCGTCACGAAGTTCTGTCCGGCTTCCATCGCCTTGGAACCCAGTTGTTGGGCGAACGCGATGGGGAGCATGATGGCGTAGCCGAGCCAGTAGCCGATGGTCTGCGGCAGCTGCTGGAACCATTGGCCGATGTTGGTCAGGAACTGGCTCCCCGCGTCCATGGCCTTCTGCGGCAGCTGCTGGAACCATTGGCCGATGTTGGTCAGGAACTGGCTCCCCGCGTCCATGGCCTTCTGCGGCAATGATTGGAACCATTGTCCGATTTCGTCGAGCTTGGCCTTCACCGGTTCCACGAACGTGGCCGTGAAGTCGTTGACGGCGGTGGCTCCGGCGTCGCCGGAGAAGAAGCTGAACAGGCTGCCGGCCATGTCGGCCAGCGAGCCCATCGGGTCGAGCAGGAAGCCGATCACCTGGCCGAGGATGGGGAACTTCTCGTTGAGCCAGTCGATGCCGTCGGCGAGTTTGCCGGCCGCCGACGCGATGCCGTCCAACACTCCGGCGACGGTCTCGACCACATTGGCGACCGCCCCGATGTACGCGGCGAATCCTTTCGCGGCGGCGGCGGCCGTGTCGAGCCCGTCACCCGCCCCTTCGGCGGACTTCTTGCCGCCGTCCAACGCCTTGCCGAGCCGTTTCAATGAGCCGAGGGCGTCGCCGAGCGCGGAGAATATGCGTTCGAGCGCGTCCATCCACGTGTCCAATGCGCCGCTGTCGGAGAGAGTGTCGGTGAATTTTTTCACCCATTCGGCCACGCGTTTGAGCTGGTCGGCCATCTTCTGCACGAGGTCGGCCGCGACCTTGATAACCGCACCCAGCAGTTCCGCGGAGCCCTTGGCCGAGTCGAAGCGGCCGGCCGCTGATTCGGCCATGTCGCCGGCACCACGGAAGGCGTCAGCGACGTCGCCGATAGCGTCGAACAGGCTGCCCAACGCGCCGGCAAGCTGCTGCACGGCCCCGGTGTCTTTCAGTGCGGCGATGAACTTGCTCCACCATTCGACGGTGTCGGCCACCCAGTCCGCGAAGTCGGAGAACACCGTGCCCACGTATTTGAGCACGTCCTCGATGGCGGAGACTATCGCGCCGTCCGGCACGAGGCCCTTGAACGACCCGGCGATGCGGTCTACCGCCTCGGTGACGCGGCTGCGCGCGGATTCGAACGCCGTGGAGATGGTGTCCTTGAACCGGGTTATCGCGCCGGTCTTGTCGAGCTTGTCGTACAGGCCCGTGATCCACTTGCCCGCTTCGGAGAACTTCTTCTTCACGTCCGTGACCATGCCGGCGGCCGCGTCGCCCACCTTGCCGAACTGGGAGCTGAACCTGTTGATCGCGCCGGCGATGTTCTCCACTCCGACGGCATCGATGACCTTCTGCACGGCCTTGGCGACGCGGTTCTTCACGTTCTCCATGGCCGTGCCGATGCCCTGCGTCGCGTCCTTGGCCTGCTGTGCGAACGAGGCGTATTTGCCGAAACCGTTCTGGTTGAGGTCCATGACGGCCTTGTTGAAGTCGTCGAAGCTGAACTTGCCGCTTTTCATGGCCTCGTACAGGTCGTTCGCATTATGTCCCGCGCCCATCATGGCTTCGGCGACCTGATTGAGCTGGCCGGGCATGGCCGCCTGGATGCTGCGCCACGCCTGCATGTCCACCTTGCCGGCGGAGAGCATCTGCGTGTACTGGGTGAGCGCGTTCTCCTGCTCCATGGTCGAAGCGCCGCCGGCGAGCATGGCGTTGTTGAACGCCAAAGCGATGTCGGTGGCCTCGTCGAGGTTCGAGGTCAGTGGGGCGAGCTGCTGGACCATGCCGGTCATGGCCGAGCTGGTGGTGGGCAGACCGTCGAGCGCGTCACTGATCTTCTTGATGCTCGCGGCCGCATCGGTGGCCGAATATCCGAGGTTCTTCATGACCTTCGGGAAGTTGTTCATCTGGTCGGCGCGGTCAACTGCGGAACCAAGGCTGGACGTGACGACGGACGCGACCTTGCTGAACACGTTGGACGTGATGCCGGCCACGGCTCCGACCTTGGAGGCGAATCCGACGGACAGTCCCTGGCCGATGCTCTGTCCGGTCTTACTGCCGGTGGTTTTGGATGCGTCGCCGAACGCTTTTTCAATGGCCTTGCCCACGCCTTCCATGGAGGGCACGATGGGCACATATGCGGTGGCGAGATTATAGGCCATTGTTTCGCCTTCCTCTGTTCGGTTATGGTTGTCCGGTCTGCGGCCGGTTCTCCACACGGTTCACGGTCGTGAACCGTTGGCTCATGAATCGGTCGAGCTGTTCGACGCTCATGCCAACGGCCTTGATGGTGCGCGTGCGACGGATGGTGTTGCCATCGGGTTCTGGGTTCTCTGATCCGGCTTCCATGGCCGGGCCGGTTGCTTCCGGCGTGGCGTGGTGTTGGCCGGGGCGTGGCAGCGGCCGGGGTTGCGGGCCGCGTTTCCTCGGGTCGCCGTTTGCCCAGATCCACTGGTTCATCTGTTCGATGCGCAGCACGGCCAGATACTGGTCGAACGTCCACGCGCGCGGCGTGTCCAACGTCTGCCAGACGAGTGAGCCTGCGGGGAGGTTCGCGGCCAGTGCGGCCGTCTCCGACGGGTCCAGGTCGTGCATGCCGAGCCCGTACTCCCTTCTCATGTCCGCCGCCAACTGGTCAGGACAGCGGTCGAGCAGGAGCACGAGCGTCATGAGTTTGGGAAAGCCTTACCCATCTCCTCGAACAGCTCGGTCAGGAAGGTGCCCATAGTTTCGCCGTCGATGCGCCCGTCTGCGCCTCGCAATCCGTTCTTGACCTTGTCGTATGAGTCGCCTAACAATCGGCGTAGGAACGGGATGATCTGCAAGGCGTTGCCCTTCGGATCGGCCTGAAGGTCATAGAGCGATTCCATGAACTCCCAATCGTCCAAAACCTTCGGGTCGATACCGATATCGATTCCACGGACGTTGACACGGCGAACCGTATTCTTGGACTGCTTGTGGTCCTGTGGATGGCTGGCAATCTGGTTGGCGTTTGTGTTGCGGTGGCTTCGGTTGCGTGACATTCTGATTCTCCTTGATAAAAAAAGCGGTTCTCTCCTTGACGGTTAAAAAAGAATTCCCCTCGCGGCAAGGAGAGAATGAAGGAATCCGCGAGGGGACGTGTTGGCTAGTCGAGCCGGTGGATGCGCGGGGTCAGGTCGATGTCCACGGTCTTCCCTTCGGCGACGAACACGCTGACGGTGTAGGTGCCTGTTTCGAGCTTGACGGACGGATTGCCCAGTGAGTTGTGACCGCTGATACTGCCGCCGAACTGGGTTCCGTAATTCCAGCCGTTGCTGTTGTCGCACGTGAGCATGTAGGTGCCCGCGTCCAGTCGCACGGATACGTCGACCTGCGCCCACGCGGTCGCCGTGCCCTTCACGTGCACGGTGTGCCCGTCCCTGCTGGTGAACGTGACGCCGTTGCTTGTCTTGGGCAACAGAGACGCGAACGAGGGCGCGAGGTTCGCTAGCTCATAGCCCCCCCCCTAAGGCTCGTGTTGTCGGGTCGCATCCAATCGTGCGCGGTAGTGCCGGATTCCAACTGGACTCGGAGATCGCCGTCCTTCGCGGTGGGCGTGGTCTCAGTACACAGGATTTCGAAGCGCAGGCTGACGGTGCCGGCAGGGACTGCAACGGCATTACCCACGATAACCTGGGCACCCAGTTGACCACCGTCAGCGTCAAGACATTTGACGCTGACGGTCAGACCGTCGATACTGGTGGGCCTGCTCAATATCACGTTGCCCTGTACGGTGCAGGGGAACGTCCACGACAGGCCATGCCATTGACCGGTGGCGGTGCCGGTGATGTGCAGCGAACCGTCAGTGTTGACGGTGGCGGTCAACCCGTTGCCCTCGGCGGGACCGTAGGCGAGCAGGTTACGGGATTTGACCGTGACCGGCACCTTTTTGCTGATGTTCGGATTGGTTGTCGACTTGATGGCGATTGTGGTGGTTCCGGGTTCCACACCGGTGACGCTTACCCCACCACTAAATACTTCATCAGCCATGGTTCACTCCTTTTCGAGAGATCGATGCGATGGACTTGTCAGCGACAGTCGCGGTCACCGTCTGGTCCGCGCCCTCCGGCAGCACCTTGACGTCGAGGCCCGCGGTCTCGCCGACCCTGAGTGTCAACGACTCGGGCGTGACCTGGATGCCGGTGGGTTTGGACGGCAGCGGGGCCGGCAGCACGGCCTCGCCCTTCGCACGCGCATACGAGCCATTGACCGTGCAATCCACAACAGTGACCACCTGACCGGTCTTGCCGTTTACCTGACCGTCCAAGGGGAACACGGTCCAACCGAACGCGAGGTCTACCACCGTGGCGCTTTCAACAACCGGTTTCGCGTCCGCGCTGGTTATCTTGTATCGACGCTGAAGGCCGGATGCTGGAGCCTCCGACACATTGACCTGCTGGCCCCCTTCACGGGCCGAGACAGTCACAGTCAGAGGCGTCAGCCTTTTGGGATGCCGATATATTCGATGGAGGTGACACCATCGCCCATGTCGTTCGCGGCCACAGTGAGGTCATAGCCGAGCACGTCGCTCGAATGCATCTGGCGGTCGCCGAATTCGGAACGGGTTGCGGAACCGATGACGGCACGGTCCTTCACGTTGCCGGTTGCAACGATCTCGAACACGAGCGAGACCGGTGTATCGTCGGGCATCTGATGCTTGATGACCATGCTCTTGTCCTTGCCGGTCACCGCGTCGTTGCCGTAGCGCATCTGCGCCGCTGCCTTGCGCAGGAACTCGATGAGCACGAACTTGTAGGATTCGGCGTAGCTGGAGATGACCTTCATCACGGTCGTACCGTTCGCGTCCTTGACTTCGGCGGTGTCGGTGTCGGTCGTGTTGGTGATGCCGGCCTCCGACAGGTAGCCGATGAGCTGGAAAGCGGGGTCGAGTGCGCTTTCCGAATCGGTGGGCAATGCGGTGCCGACGGGTGCCGCGTACGCGTAGCCGCCGACCTTGAACTTGCCGAACGACACGTTTGTGGAATCGTTCTTCGTTGTTGTTTCATTAGCCATGATTAGGCCCTTTCTGGAAATGATGCTCATTCGTCGGTCTTGACGGTGAGCTGGATGAGTATCTGGTAGCGTGGCCGTCCGTCCGGCATGGGGAAGTCGGTCAGGCCGGTGATATCCCAATCGGCCACCTCGGGCAGTTCAACGATGCGTTTCAACCGTGGCAGCACGAGACGCTGTGCCACGTCCGAAGCCTCCCAGCGTGAAGCGGCCCACACCTGCACAGCGATCAATGGTCTCGACACGAACCGGCCTTCCGAACCTCCCGTGCGTTCCACGGTGACGAACGGGATACGGTTCGTGGCGCTGGATTCGGCGGGAACCTCGAAGCTCGCGGGATAATCCTTGAGTTCGGGTGCCGCGTTGAGCCAGTCCATGACCAGCTTCTCCGCGTTCATCAGCCGCCTCCCAACGCCTTGGCGAGCGTGTCGCGCACGGCGTTATCGATGCGCGCGGCGAGATTATCCGTATGCACGAGCACCGTCGCGCCCTTCTCGTTCGCCCGCGGGCCCTCCGCCGTGTACGACGGCTGCCCCGCGTGAGTCGGCGCGGCCATGGAGTTGGCGCGGGCCGCGATCTTCTGTGCCTCCGACAAGGCGGCGCGAGCGCCCTCGTTGCGCCTGTACGCCTGGAATGCCGAATAATGCAGTTTCACCCGTTTCATGCACTATCCCTCCGCGTCGGTGACTTCGACCGTGAGATTCCATGCAGTCGGCTTCATGCCGCCGCCCAATGGCCTTGGGTCTCCAATCACCTCGTAGTCATGTGAATTGATGCGCACACTCGCCCCGCGCAGACTCCGGTATGCGTAGCTGCGGGGGAAGAGGCAGGTGAATGCAACGGTCACGCCGTCAGGTCGAATCGAGTCGGTGGCGTTGCTCATCGCGCCTGGTGAGACGAGCACGTTGTCCACCGACTCGATATCGACCTTCGTGACTGGCGAGCCGCCGGGGTCGGTCTCGCCGGTCGGCGTGTAGCGCACCACTTTCACGGTCTCGCCCCTCATGACGCCTCCCCGTTTGACAGGTCGATGCTGTAGAAGCGTTGGCCGGTGAGCCTGAGCGCCTTCTTCTGCCCTTTGGACAGGTAGAATTCGCCGCGAGGGTTCGCGAATGTCATGGACTGGGTGAAATTGCCCGCCGTGAGGCTGAGATTGCTGGCACCGGTGGTGTCGAAACCAGCGCCCTCGGTCTGCATGTCGGATGAGATCGCGTCCTTGGCGAGTTCGCAGGCGATGCGTTCAAGCGTCGCCTGCGATATGTTCCGCCAATCCGGGCATTGTTCGCGGAGGAACTGCGAGGCATCGGCCAGACGCTGATCCACATAATCGGGGTCGTCCGGCATCTGCTTCCAGCGTTTGGCCAATTCCAAATGCGTGGCAAATGGGTTTTCTTCCGTTTCATCGACCATGACGGCCTCCTTAATGTCAGAATGCGATGATGCCGAAGCCGCGTGCTGCGGCCAGCAGCATGTCCGCCTGCGCCCGTTCCGCGTCGGTGAGAGGATGCCACCGGGCTTCCAGATCCTCGTGAGGGGCGAACACGGTATTGTCAGTCATCGGACACCACCGTGGCGATGGACTTGTCAGCGACAGTCGCGGTCACCGTCTGGTCTGCGCCCTCCGGCAGGACACGTACCGTCACATTGGTTGTTTCGCCGGCTCGAACGGTGACGGTTTCAGGACTGGTCTCGATGGATTGGGGTGCCGGCGTCACACTTTTGGGGCTGCGATCACGAAGGCGGGGAAGCGCTTCGTCTTGTCGGGCTGCACGTCGTTGATGGGGTTGGCGATTTGGAAGCCGACGCGGAACACGACTCGCATGGCGACGCAATCCTGCTGGGCGAGGTTCAGAATCACCTTGCCGTTATCGTCCGAGATAACCGACTGGTCAAGCATCTTGTAGGTGATGTCCTGACGGATGCCGACCACGAAGTTCGACCAGTCCGCGCCGAGCAGCACGGCCTTGGTGGAATCCCACGCGCCGTTGTCGACCTCGTTGAGATCGAAGCCGTAGAGGGTGGACGGCGCGCCGGAGGCGAGCGAGGGCACGTAGATCGGGGTGCCGTTGGTGTTACGCAGGCCGATAAGCTCCCAGTTCAGGCCCGGCTTGCCGGCGAAGCCGTTCATGGCGAAGCCCTGTTCGGCGAGCTTCTGTCCCATGGAGGCCACGTCCTTGGCGAGGTCCTTGCCCTGGGTGAGCGTGTTGCCCGCCGTGATGGCCTGCGGGATGATGCCGTCCGGGAAGCTGGACGGCTTGTCCACGCCGAAAAGGGTCGCCTGGTCCAGCTTGTAGCCGAGCGCGGAAGCCAGACGCGGCATGACCTCCGGCCAGATTGGGATGCCGGAATCCGCGATAACGGCTTCGGGGATGGGCACGATGGCCGCAAGTTCCTCGGCCGTGATGCTCAGGCCCGACCACTTCATCTTCGTGGTCTGTTTCAGGCCGGTATCACCGCCCACCCAGTAGGCGATCGGCTTGGAGTCAAGCACCGGCTGCGTGCGCGTGCGGGTGCTCATGCGAATCTGACGCATACGGGTCAGGGACACACTCGACTTGGGAGCGTCCTGGATAATCTGGGTGGCGTATTCGGTGGGGATGAGTCCGCCGCCGAGGTCGCCGCTGGTGATGATGGAGTTCACGTTGGAAGTCATCGTCATACCTTCTTTCTATGAGGTGGATTATTTGCGTTTCTGCTTGAGGAACTGATCGCGAAGCCAATCGCCGGATGTGTCGGATGGCGCGGGAGGCTGGTTGGATTCGGAGGAGGCGTGCACCTTCGGCTTGGTCTTCTCGGCGATGTAGTCGGCGAGCGCCTTGCCGTTGGCTTGCATTTCTTCGAGGGTGGAGCCGTGGAGCAGTGCGATGGGCACGCCGGTTTCCTTGGAGACCTGCGTCTTCCATTCGTTCTGCTGTTTTTCCGCCTCGTAGGCGGCGTTCTTGGCTTCAAGCTCTTTGATGTGCTTGGCTGTCTTTTCGGCTTCGGACAGTTGGGCCTCCTTGAGCTGTTGCAGTTCGTCGGCGGCTGTCTTGTTGTCCTTGGCGCGTTTCTCCCATTCGCGGGAATGGGCGACGGCCTCCTTGTATTTGGCCTCGTAGTCGATTTCGGGCGGCTTCGCTCCGTTCTCGGTCGATGCCGCCTGCTGGTTGCCGTTGGCCTCTTCGGTCATGGTTCCTCCTAGTGGGTTGGGCCCGTTTCGGGCATAAAAAACCACCCGTGCGGGTGGTTGGGGAAAATTCAGTGCGAACGGGACGGTCTGGGTACTCCATACCCGTCCTTGTATCGGTCGGGGTAGAGTCGGCGCATCACATAGGTGATCGTGTTCGGGTCGTTGGGATTGTCGGGATTGCCTTTTGTGGTGGCCTTTATCATCCGATAGGTGTCGTCGTCCAGGCCGCCGTTCTCGATGAGGCTGCGGGCGTGCATGTATTCCGAGTACATGCGGTCGGGGTCATAACCCTCGATGTGAGCTTGGTCCCTGTCCCATTCGGGCACGATCTGGCAGTCGCAGTCGTCGTGGAACAGTCTGAACGAGCCTTTGGCGTATTTCGCGGTCTTCTCGCTGCGGTACACCCAGCCGCGCGAGCAGAGCATCGTGCAGAACGCGCACGTCTTCGCGCCTCTCGGCACGCGCGCGTACCGGGGTTCGGACGGGTCGTGCTCGCACAGGCGTGCAACGGTTTCACGCCCCGAATACATGACCCAGCGTTGCATCGCGCCGACCAGATACGCCTGCATGGTCTGCGGGTCGGTCCACAGGTGGCCGGCCTGCCAGCGTATGGTCTTGTCGATGCCGTCGCCGGGGAAAGAGTCGGATAGGTCGTACTCCCACGGGTCTGGCACCGATTCGCCACGGACGCGCATATACCATTCATAGGCGGCCTGTGCCGCGAGGTCGCCGTATTTGACGACCAGTTGCGGCACGTAGTCGAGCAGCATGTCACGCTGCCATTCAGGGCTGAGCTGTTGCAGCGTCTCCCACAGTTTCGCCAGATCGCGGCGTGCCAGTTCCACCGCCCTGGCTTGGCTGGCTTGCAACTGGTTCAGTTGCCGGTTGTCCGTCATCCTTGTTGCCTCCGTTCACGAGGGAGTCAAGCACGCTGCGGGTTTCGGCCTTGCGCTTGTCGGCCAACAGGCGTGTGATGTCGGAATCCGTGTAGCCGAGCTTCTCCAACACCACGTCGGAGTTGGCGAGCCATGGAATGGCCGTCACCTGCTTCACGATGGCATCGGAGAGCGCGGCCTGCGATGGGCGTTCGGGGTCACGCCAGTTGACCTGCAACCGATTGAGCTCGTCGCTGTCCTCGCTGGTGCCGTTGAGTATGGCGATGTCCCTCGCGGCCTTGCGTAGCTGCACGCCGATGGCGCGGCAGGCGTTCTTCGCCTCGATGACAAGTTCGCTTTCCGCCGCCATGATCGCGTCGGACGAGGAAGGGCCGGAGTCCGTCATGACGCCGAACTGGCTGAGCGGTACGCCGGTCGCGCCGCTCATGCGTGCCGCGAGTGCGCGAAGCATGTCGGTGTGCGGCTGCATGGTCATCTGCGTGAACTGGCCGATGACGGGCGCTTGGCCGTCCTCGTTGAGGCTGATGTTGAGCATCTTCGAGATGGTGGCTTCCCAGCCGGTCAGCTTCTTGCCGTTCTTGTCCTCGGGCGGCTCGTCAGCGCCGATGAGGTAGCGTTGCGGGCTCGAATAGAATTCGGCGCTTACCTCCATGCGCAGCATGGTGCGAACCGCCGTGTCGGTGATGCTCATGACCTCGCGGCTGATGCGCGAGCGGCCAAAGGGGCGGTTCAGGTCCTGATGGTAGGGGATCAGGTAAACGGGCACATGATCCATGTACGTGTTCCGGGGAGCGTCCGCCTGATAGCGGCCTGATTGCGTGCGGCGTATACGAATCGTGTAGCCGGGCATGTAGAGCATGAGTTCGGAAGGCACGATGGTGTTCGCCTGCGCGTACTGTGAGCGGTCGATATCGGTTATCGACAACGCCGCCGACAGGCCGCGACGGGCGTAATCCCACAGGCCGGTCTCATAGAGCGCGCTACGGAACGACACGGACACCTTCGAGCGCAGACCATCCTCGGGTTCCGCGCTGCGCACGTTCAGGAACGAGCATGAGTGAGTGAGCGCGCTGCGGATGGCCTGCGGCAGTTCCACGTCGAAGTCGTTGTCTGAAAGAATCGAATCTAAACCCAACGGGTCGCGGCCGTCGTCGCCGACTCCGACGAAACCATCGAACACGATGCGGTCGGCCAAAGCGTCCACCGATTTCTGCGGCCAGCCCACGACCTCGCTTATCCCCGCCATGCTGTCCGGCACGGCGATGGACAGATTCTTAAGCTCGTTTCGTCCGTCGTAGTATTTGGTGCGCAAAAGGTTACGTTCGAGCTTCTGGGACCATTGACGTATCATCAAATCCCACGGTTCTCGGCACTCGTCGGGCAGATTATCGACCTGCACGTTTTCAAGACTGGGAATCTGCATCAGAATGCCACCGCCTTTGCTCTTCTTCCCGGATGACGTTTGGAAGTCTTGACGTTCCAATACGCGAGAGCCACCGCTTCCACGGGACTCACGTCGATGTTCTCCATGGACGTCTCGTAGCCGAACCCGTCGCCGATTTTCCTGTGCTTCGCATGACCCACCGCCTCGTCAAGCAGAGGCTGGCCGAAATGGGTAAGCCCATGGTCGTTCACGGCCTGTTCGAGCATCGAACAAGCGTCTGCCACGTCGGAAGGGCGCGGAACCACGATCACTCTTTTGGACACGCCCTTGTCGATGAGGCTGTTGACCAGGGTGGGGGCTCCCACGCGCCCGTCGATGATGATGCCGATGGCGTTGCGCCATCGTTCCGCACCGTTCTTCTCGGCGGTCAGCCAGTCGGCCAGCCAGCCGGTGCCGCCGCGCATGCTGCGCGAGGCGATGACCTCCACGTGCGGCAATTCACTCGACTTGCGGGGCGGGCGCGCGCACGCCACGAGGGTGACGTTCGCGCCGTCCGCGCTGAACTTGACCGCATACGAGTTGTAGCCATCCATGCAGGGCTTGTCGGTCTTGCACTTGGCCCACTCGTCAACATCGATATCGGACAGCGCGCCGGCCTGATCGTTCCACCAGCCGAGACGTTCGCGGGCGAAACCGTCCGGCGTCATCTTCTCCGACTCGGAAACGACCACGCTTTTCAACAGGCGGGTGCCGAGCGATGGATTGTACCGGTACCAGCGTTGCTGGTCGTGCACGTCGCCGATCTCGGTCGCCGCCCATTCGAACCAGCACAGGTTCTTCGGCGGCTTGTCGCGATGCGCGTTGCGGCGCATGCGCGCGAACACCGTGCCCGGCGAAGTCGGCGGGGTCGGCGTGCCCGTGTAGATGGTCAACGGATTGCCCGAGGGTGCCGACGAGATGGCGGGCTGTATGGCCTCCATCTGCTCGTCGGTCAGCTCCTGCGCCTCGTCGCACACCAGTACGTCCACCGTGAAGCCACGGCCCGAACTCTTCGAACGGGCGATGAACTCAATGCTGCCACCGTTCTTCAACACGATGGCCTCCTGACCGTTCGTGGCCCGGATATAGGTGACCAACTCCGCCAGTTCGGGGAACTTGCGCGCGTTCTCGAAGTAGTATTTCATACGCAGGAAATGCTTGCGGCAGGTCTTCACCTCATGCGCCGTATGCAGAATCTTCATGCCGAGGATCGCGGCAAGGTACAGCTCCGTGAACTCGAGAATCGCGTTCTTGCCGTTCTGACGCGGCACCGCGCACCCGCAATCCGACGCCGCCCATTGCAGCTTCGAATCCGTGGCGAGCCAACCCTCAAGCACGATGCGCTGCCACTTGTCCGGCTTCATATCGTAGCCGGCAGCGAGCGCGCACGCCTCGCCTCCCTCGGACTGCACGTGCTTGGGAACCAGAGCGAAGCTAGGTTCCTGTACGCCTCTTCGTCTTGCCACCCTCGATCACCCTCAGCTTCCGTCGTTCGGCTATCTCGTCAAGCGGCGTATGCCGCTCCTGCTTCTGGACTTTCGCCTGCATGATCTGGCTGCGCGCGGCGGGCGTGATCCCGTAATCCTGCAACAGCTTGTTCAGTATGGGCACGCTGGCGAAATTGCCGGAACCCCAGATATCCGCGTGGATCAGTGCGGCGTTCATGAGGTTGTCCCAGTCGGCCTCCGTCCACGAGTCCGCTCCGGGGGTGGAAGCCAAATGCTCCCACCATCGCACGGTCGCCTCCGGCCACTCGATGCCGTCAGGCAACTGTGGCTGCGTTATCGTGGTCTTGACCAACTGGATCACCTCGAATCAATGTCTAGGAGCCGCTGGAGCGACTCGCGCGAGCGGAACCGGCGGCACGAGAGAAATCAAACTCGCCCTGCACGTATCTCGGACGCATGACAACCACCTCCATCGGGAAATCAGGAGCCAGATGAACGGGACGCCACTTTCCCCCGAGCGAGTCGCTTGCCGGTTTTCCAGTCAATACCTCGCTTGGCGAGAATACGACGCGCGGCCCTTACGGCTTCATTATCGGAATTACCCTGCGCCGTTTTCAATGCTTTTTCAACGGAAGAGGGAGGACGTACCGCGCCGGATTGAACCCGAGAACGGTATTCCGCACGTGCGGATTCTCTCTGCGTATGGTAATCAGATGACGCGCGTTGAGCGGCTTTTTGGAATGCCTTCGCTCCGCGGCTGGTGCGAATCTGCCGGTTCGAGCGCATCTTGTCGTCCGCAAAACCGCTTATCGGACTCGACAAGCCACGCTCGGCCAAGAATTCAGATTCAGATTGAACCTTTGTGTGTCGTGCCACGAGATTCTCCAATCACAAGAGACAACAAGATCAGGAGCCGGAGGAACGCGAGCCCCCGCGAGAAAAAGCGCTGCGGATACGACCGGCCACATTACGCACCGCACTATCGGCACGCTGGAACAGGTTTCGCATAATCCACCTCCCTCCAAGCACGAAAATCGGACAGGAAAAAATCAGGAGCCGGAAGAGCGGGAAGCGGTTCTGCTGTTGGCCCGTTTCATCGATAGGATTTTCTTCGCCCACGGTTTTCCCGCTTTTGCTGCGCGCTCAAGAGTTGGATCGTGGATGGCCCCGGATTCGACCAATTTGCGGTAATCGGCGAGTGCTTTTCTTTGACGTCGGGATTGTTCCTCGTCCTTAAGTGGATACTGAAAGTTACCTCTTCGGTCAATGGTGAAATCTGGAGTGACCTTGATACCGCGTTCGGCGGCGTATTCACTGAAGGTCTGGGATTTACGCGCCATGAAAGTCTCTCTTCAATGGAAAAGCCGCCCCATAGGGACGGCTTGAACGAAAATATTGTTACCGGTTCACGATCCGCTCGATCGCGACGCGGAACGGGACGCACTCACACGCAGGGCGGATACACCGCCACCGGATGAACCGGAAGAGCGACGTCCATACCCCGTATAGCGGATATCGTTGGTGCTCGCGTAACGGACTCGCCTCATAACTCGCCTCCCAGCTTCCGAGCGACGGCCATGCCGTCCAGATACTTGTCGCCGAGCTTGCGAAGACCGTACTCGGCGAGGAAAGAGTCCTTGTCGTCGCGCAAGGGGAATGCGATGGCGAACCAGTGTTCGGAATCGGTCGGCTCGACAAGCTTTTCCGGGCTGCGAGCCGAAACCAGCGCCTTGTGCAGAGCGGAGAGCTCGGCGAGGCAATCCTTTTCCAGATCATCGGTGTACTTGACGCCGGCGAGCGGGTCGGGCGTCTTCTCCGCGAAACCGAGACCGCCGACGAACCCCACACCGGCACCGAACGCCACGGCAGACGACCTGGCCGGCTTGTACGGGGCAAGCCTGTCGGCGATGTCACGGTACGCATAGATCCGGTGTTCCTCGCCGAAACCAAAACGCTCACGCCACCGCGTCATCTCGGCGGGGGAGGGGAAGCACAGGCACAACCAGAATTCGGTGTCGGTCGCATCCACGAACCGCTTGCGCTCCGCACGGGCACGCTCGCGGTATTCCTTCGCGTTCTCGTCCAGATTCTCCGGCACCGGCTTCACACGCTTGCCCTTGGGTTTTCTCTTCGAAAAGTCGAATCGGAAATCACCTGACATGATCCACCTCCAACAAGGGGAACCATTCAAGCAGCGTCGCGTAATCGTCCGGTGCCTTGTCCTTGAGCACCTTGGTGAAACGCTTGTCGATGCCGTCGAACGAACGCCCGAACCACGCATAATCACACGGCAGCTCGATATGATGCCCGCGAATGCAGTCCAATACCTCGCCCTTGAGCCAATCCCCGATAGGACTGACCTTCTTGAGGTTGCGCCGCCAGTACCCGTACTGGACGAACGTGCCGCGACGCTGAATCGAATCGGCCGCACGCACACCATCAGCACACCACGTGCTCTTATCCAAGCCGATGTCGGCGCGAATGGAATCCCACATCTGCTCATACGACGGCTCCGGCAAACGCGCCGCCTCGATAAACCTCAACCGTTCGGGAGCCTGAAACACCGCATTGTTCAGCCACCGGTACAGCGACGGGTGTGGATAGCGCTTGATCCTGGTCTGGAATTTCTGCTCGAAATAATCAAGTTCCTCGTCCACGAACCTCAAACCGGGCACATAGTAGAGGTACGCGGGAACGACCTCGATACCCATGTCCCGCATCGCCAGCCACGCGGCGATAGAATCCTTGCCGCACGAAAACGCCAACAGCACGGGCTTGCCTTCGGCGGCGAGCTTCTCACGCACCGCGAGACTCGTGCCCTGATTGCGAATAACCGTGGTCACTTCGGCCACCTCCTCCCCGTCATGCGGATGAACCGCGAATGCGAATAAAACTCGACGCCGTCACGCCGGAAACTCGGCTCCGACGAACGGACGAACACATGCAAACCATGTCCACTGGTCGAAACCTCCGCATAGATCGCTTCGGACAACAGTTCCACCGCCTGCGCGGGCGGGTCAGCGGGGTCCACATGGTCGAAATCCCAGCACGCTAGCCCATCGCCGAGCATGATACCGTAGCCGTCACCGGCTTTGGAACGCATGACCTCCGAATATGATGCCCAGGTATCGGGGTCGGTCGAACTGGCCGGCGACCCATCACACTGGATCGGACGCTTACCGACGGCGCGCACCCAACGGGGCAGCGACTTGAGCACTTGTGGTATCTGATGTCTTTTTCGATAGGCACGGACACGGCAGCGAGTTGAACAAAAGCGTTGCACACTGCCGCCATGAAATTGGACAGAGCCTAAAAATGTCCCGCATTCCTCGCAATTGCTCATTGCCTGTCCGCATCATTAAAGGTCATCAATTCATTGCGCAGCTCGCGAGCGTATGCAGCAGCATCGCTTAAGTTCGAGAACCCGCCTTTCCGATGACGTTTGCCTTTGCTGATGACTTCGACACGATATTTCTGCCTGTCGGCTTCCCAATATACGCCTCGAACGCCAGTTCCACTGTTGCGATTCGCTCCTGTGTGATTTTCATTGTTCTGAGTCGTGGTAGCTAGACGCAAATGATTGGGATTGACGCACGCTCGATTATGGCAGATGTGATCAATCTGCATTGCAGGCGGTATTTCGCCGCGAAACAACATGTACGAGACGCGATAGGCGGCAACTGGTTTCCCGTGGACGCTTAATACGCCATACCCCTTACGGTTGATGGTTGATGTCCATTCCCAGCATCCATTATTCAATGTTTTGATTTTTGAGAGAAATCTCAGCATCTCGCGACGGGTATACTCATCCATATCGACTCCTTATCGGTCGGTCACGCCGCTGGATACGCCAATATCGCAGCGGTATTTTTATTATACCATATCTGTAACGCTTAAATGGCTTTATTTCAACATTTCTCCATTTTTCTTTGTTGATAAATTCCCTATAACACAGGATTGACCGCGCAGGCAAAAAACTCACAATTGGCTTAGATAGGCGCTAGATGGCGCTTCTGGGCGGCAAAATGGCTAACAAAAAACCATGCGTACAATCTTCTGTTTTTATCTCGGGGGGACGGCGGCGCTAGGACCTGTGGGGAGCCTTGCATGGGAGGGGGAGGGTATGGCCCCCGGTTACCATTGGCGGCTGATTGGGATGGTGTTTTGTGGTTGTTTTTTTGTGTTTTGGTGGCCTGTGGTGTTGGCGATTATTTTGTTGCTTTTTCTTTGGTTGCAGATTCTGTGTGTGAGTTGTGTGTTGTCATAGCTGGTTGGTGATCCGCCTCGGCTGTATGGGATGATCTCATCGAGTTCGCAGCTGAGTGGGTGTGGTGTTTTGAGTGTGAGGTCTATGGGTTTGCCGCACAGCGGGCAGATCGGTATTGGTCCTTCGGCTGCGATGTGTCTGGCCTTGCATTTGCGGCGGGCTGCTCCATTTTGGTATCGGCCTGAGCCTGCCTTGTTGCTCATGTTCCCATCCTGTGTGTTTGGTGGCTTGGGCGAGATTCGAATTCGCGATCCAGTGGCAGTGTTTACTGGATGTCACGCTATCCCAGCGTGACCGGTTAGTCCTCTACCGTACGCAAGCCGTGGCGGGCTGACTGGCACCGGCGCTTTGGACGCTGCCGGCGGAGTACTCTCAGCCCATGAGATACGGAGGATATGAGTAAAGCCCCTGAGATGTATGTCCCAGAGGCTTTCACACTTATCCTGATACGGAGTATACCACGGGGTGGATTCACCCTACTCCTGTCTGTGTTTTGTTTTTTCAGGCGGCTTGGATGGTGAGGCGTCCGCCGAGGGCGTGGATTACCTTGGCGATGGTCTGGAAGCTGGGGTTTCCGTCCTTGCTGAGGCTTTTGTAGAGGCTTTCGCGCCCCACGCCCGCGTCCTTGGCGATCTGGGTCATGCCTCGAGCCTTGGCGACGTTGCCGAGTGCGGCCTGCATGAGTGCGGGGTCGTCGTATTCGGCTATGGCGTTGAGGTAGGCGATGATGTCCTGTTCGTTTTCGAGGTATTCGCTGGTGTCGTAGTCGGTGATTTCGGTGCTCATTGCTGCTCCTTGTAGTCGTCGAGTATGGCGTGGGCTTGTTTGATGTCGGTCTGCTGGGTGCTTTTGTCGCCGCCTGCGAGCAGCAGCATGAGCACGTTGCCGCGCGTGGTGAAGTAGACGCGGTATCCGGCTCCGATGTGGAACCGCATCTCGCTGACCGGGCCTCCCACGGGTTTGATGTCGCCGAACGGCCTGCCGGCGAGCTTGCAGGCGTCGAGCCGGGCTTGGATGGCGGCTTTCGCCTCGCGGTTCCTGAGTTTCTTGAACCACTTGCGGTATTCGGCGGTTTGCTTGATTTCCATACCCTTATTGTATCTCACAGGCTACACTATGTCAAGCCGGGCGGCCGCTGGAACCCATCGCCAACGCCAGAATCTCCCGTATGTTGAACTCCCAGTAGCCGTCATCGACCGGCTTGCTGCTGGGCAGCTTGCCGCGGTTGAGCCAGTTGCTGATCTGCTTGCGGCTGACCTCGTACCCGTAGTTGTCCTTGAGCCACTGGCTCATGCCCGCAGGGGTCTTGGTCAGGTGGATTGCCTCGGCCTTGTCTCGGCTCTGCTCGCGCAGCTGTTGCACGTTGATTGGGTTGCCGCATTTGCACAGCAGCAGCGATTCTCCCTTCGCGGCCATGACCTCGCGTCCGCATTCGGGGCAGACGCCGATTATCCGGCGCGTGCGCGGCCTGCGGTCCACGAGCGGTTCGATGCGCTCGCAGGTGTGGATGAGCCATGTCAGCCAATGTCCCGAACGGCTGGCGCGGCATAGGTCGGGCAGTCGTCGTGGCGAGTCCCTGAGCAGGGTCTGCCATCTCGGACGGCTTTCCACGCCGGTTTCGTTCCACATGTCCTGCAAGCCGTCCTCGATCTGGTCGAGCATGTCCTGCGCGTGGAGGTTGATGGGCGCGGGCGTCGCGCCTCCTTGCGGTTTGCCGCCCGCTCCGGGTTCTCCGAGCTTGTAGGCGTGACGGGACACCTGTTGCAGGAGCATCATGTCGCGGCGGAGCCGGTGGAGCGTTTTCGCGTAGACGCGGCGGCAGTCCCGGCAGAGCGTCCATGGTGCCTCGACCTGTCGGCTGCCGCAGTATTGGCATGGTTCAGTGGTGATGAACATTATGTTGAAACCCTCCACGTTCCGGCTATCATGGTGCTTGGTGAGCGTGCCCTCCATCTTTTCGGTGGAGGGTTTCGTTTTTTTTTACGCTGAATTCAGTGTTTTTGCGCTGAATTCAAATCAATGGTTCGATGAATTCGGGCGTGAAATCATCCTTGTGGGGTGCGGGCGTTTCAGGAATGGGCGATGATGTACAGCACCTCATCCAATGGCACGCCGAGCAGTTTCGCCGTGTATTCAGGCGTGGCCGCTTTGCTCCGATGCCATTTGAGTATTTCCTCGCGTTTGAGACTGCTTACGCTCATGATTCCTCCTTGAGCGTGGCGACATATGCGATGGCCTTGCGTTCACGCTTCGCGTACCTCTCGCATTTGCGCTTGAGACGTTTGAGGCTCATGGCGTACAGGAAGTTTCTGAAGTTGCCGTCTTCGCAGATTTTGGCTTGATAACGGCCGTAGTCGCTTCCCGCGCTGATATGCGCGACCAAATGGTCTGTAAGCTGAATCTCGTTCATGCGTTCTCCTTTCGATATGGGTTTGGCGTGTATTCGGGCGATTCCTCGCCGGGCATGGGATTCATGTTCTTGACGGCTTGGATATACCCTTCTTCCCATGCTTTTCCGGCTATCTGCCGGTCATGCTCCTTGAGCCATGCTTGATAGGCAGCTCGGCCTTCCTCGATGGTGCAAGCCAGTTTCAGGTAGGCACCGTCTTCATGGTCGCAACCATGCTGCGGGTCCACCAACACGGCTTGATACCCGTGTTCCACCCAAGGGCGGGCCATGACACCGGTCAGGTCGCATAGGCACAGAATCGTGTCACGCATCATTCCTCGATTTCTTCGCCATTCGTTGCAGATCTCTTTCGCAGAGCCGATTCAACACGGGGTATAGCCATGCAGGCGGGGTCATGTGATTCCACACGGGGCATTTCTTCCAGTGTTTTTCGGCTCGGGGGCATCCGTATTGCCCGCAGTAGGGACATCGACGGTTTCGGCATTCCAATTGGCCAGTGCGGTGAACCTTGATCCAGCGTTTCTCGCACCAGTCACAGCAATGAGTGCTTCCTGTGAGCAGGCGTAAGACAGTTTGCGGAAACGATGGAGGTTTATCAATGATCGGGTGGATGTTCATGCTTTCCACCGCCTTGACCGGACGGAACGGAGCTTGAGAGGTCACGTGCTTGCTGTTGAGGCCCGACCAAACAGACCCGGTGACGGGGGATTCCGGGTCACCGATAAGCAAAGCGACCAACTTCGAATTGTCCAGGCCGGAGATGGCGACGCTCCACAAGGCATTGTCCTTATCCCACCACAACCCGTCATGGTCGGGCAGCTTCGGCTTCCGACGCAAAGCGTAGGCGAAATCATCGGAGTCGATGCAGTACTCACCGTCTATCTCGCTGATGCGGATACGCAGGAGCATGTCGCCTAGAGGGTCAGGCTTGAGATCGATGACGCGGAAATGGTTTCCCTCCGTCGTGCAGGCAATATCGCCCACCTGCACGTTTTCGATGTTGTCGATGCGCTCATACTCGGGGTCATCCAACAGTTCGATGGATTGGATATTGTCTATTGGCTCAAAATCACAGGAAGAGTCATAGCCACGTGACGTGTACAAAGAACGGTTATCGCCTAAATCAATATCTCCTGTGTCATCTAACACTCCAGTAACAATGGTGCCGTTCTTCCATGTGGCCTTGACGTGCAGTCCGGCCATCTCCTTGCAGGTCTTGCCTTCCCAGAATGGTTTCTCACTCATTGTCATTCTCCTCCTTTTCGTTGTTTTCGATTGCGTCCAGCAGATCGCATTCGGCGAGCATGAGATGCGCCTGGGCGCGGGTCATTGATTTCAACGTCTGCGCGCCGGCGCCGGCCATCCAGCCAAGAGAGCTCACCTTCGTCTCGAGCAGGTGGGTCTGCGTCGCGAGATCACGCAATCGACCATCAAGCAGCATGGTCATCGGTTTCATCCTTGTTGAGTCGTGTTTCGATTTCGGTGCACAAGTCGAGCGCCGCCGTGAAACCGGCCTGATAGGCGTATAGCGCGGTCTCCGGCCGGCTCATGCCGCCAATCTCCGTGGCCTCCAACAGCCACGCCATCGCACGCTCCTGCGGGGTCGGGAACTTTTCGGCCATCACGCGCCCCTCAGAATCGAGCCGAGTGAGGCAGCACCCAGCTTCTGGGCACCTGCGAACCGTCTGGCCGTGGAACGCTTCTTCGGCTGCGCGGCCGGAAGTTCGAACGGGTTGCGCGCGGTCAACGCCTGCTGCTGCGCCTGCTGCGGCGTGTTGCCGAGCATCCGCTGGCGGCGGTACATCCACGCCGCGTCCTCCGCCAGGTGCCTCGCCTCGCATTCGGCGGCTATCTGCGCCTCCGAGGGCTTCGACTCGTTGCGCATCCGGCGCACCATCGCGTTCACATCGCCCGAACCGCACCAGCGGCCCGAATCGTTCGCCGCGTAGAAGTGCTTCACCGCCTCCAACGCCTCGCCGAGCGTCATGTCCGCGCGAAGCTCCTCGTGGAACGTGCGAGCCTCCAAGTCGGTGATGGCCGCGTTGCCGTGGTGGACGCGAATCTTCGCCAGCACGAGCGTGCTTTCCTTGAGCGTCAGCATGTCAGTACTCCTTCCCGTGATTGGTTTTCGGCGGCTTCCTCGGCCGCGTAGTGGGCTATCAGTGCCGCGTTCGCGTCCTGGTTGGCCTGCGAACGGTTCCACGCCGATGGCGAGGGGCGTGCGGTCGGCTCGGGTTTGGCCGGCAGCGGGTCATCGTCCCAGTGTTCGCCGTCCAGCCAGTTCGCCGGGGTGAGCGTGTAGCCGGGTTCCCGGTTCGGGTCGGCGGCGTACCTCGACGCCTTGGCGATCAGGAACGTGTTGTTGGTTTTCCTCCGCGCCTTCCGCCAAGCCTCGAAGGCCTTGCGTTTGCCGGTCTTGCGTGGATAGGTCTGCCAGAACTGCTCGAACTCGATGGGATAATCCTCGTCGGCGCTCTCTGCGGCCCCCTCGGCTTGCGAGGGGGTTTGGGGGAGAGAGAATTCTTCGTTAGAAGAATTCTTTTGGTTATTGGTTATTGGTTCTTGGTTCTTGGTTAAAGAGTCCTCGCGTGACTCGGGTGTGACATTCGAATTGTCACGGCGTGACATGCTTGTGACATTCGTTTCGTCCCAGCGTGACTCGGGTGTGACATCGGCTTCGGAACGCTGCTTGCGCTTGCGGTTGCGAGCACCCTCCGCTCTCGTCTCCACCTGTTCGCGGCTGGACTGATGGGAAAGATAATCGTGGATGCGGTAGGAGCCGTCGTCCGAACGTTCGAACATGCCGACCTTGATCAGCGCTTCGATGTCCTCTTCGGTCGCGTTGAGCTGGTAGATCACGTCGTCCTCGCTCATCACGCCGTCGTTGAGCACGTCGGAACAGAAGGAAATGGCCATGCAGTACACTCCAAGTGCGCTCGGACGCATACGCTGTAGCTTCAGCACTTTCGTGTTCGAATGGAAGCCGTTACTCAGCTTCCCGTAGCCCTGTCTGGCCATCAGTCCGCCTCCTTTCTCTTGTCTCTTTGGTATTCGGCTATCAATGCCAGCAGTTCGGGGCTGGCCGCGATTATCTCGCTGGGCTTCAGCCCCTCCCCGTCCCCGTTGGTCTTGGGTTTGCGGTGGTAGCCGCCACGCAAACCGGTGCGACGGCTGCCACCGATGTAGGTATGAGGGTTAATCCTGGCCATCGTCCGGCCCCAACGTAAGCCCGTCGTTCAGCAGGAGCGCGAACAATTCGAGCGGCATCCACACGAGCGTCGGATTGGATGGCACCGGCCTCGATTCGCGGCGCAGCCGGTTCGCGAGCTCGCGGCGAATCCGGTAGTCCGGTCCTAACACGGGCCCCATGTGAGTGGCGAGGAACCGTTCGAGCGTTTCGATGTCGAACACGGCCATCTGCCGGGCCATGCCCTTGAGGCTTTTCACGCCCACGCCCTTGCGATGCTGGATGAGCACCCCGTAGGGAGTGTCCATGTTCGCCATCTCCACTTTGAGCTCCCGCCAGTGCTTGCGATAGTTCGGCATCTTCGTGTCCTTGCACTCCACGCACACCGGCTCGCCATGGAACATGACGCCGATCAGATCGCCCTGGTCGGCGTTGCCATGCAACGGCATACGGTCGATGCGCGTGTCCTGCAACGCCCACGCAAGGTAACGCACCGTCCACGTCTCGAGGCTTGTGCCTTTGCTTTTCGATGGGTTCGCCATCATCTCTCCAATCCGTAATCCGCATACATTTCGTCGGCTTCCTCCGCGCACATGGGGCAGGGAATCGGTCTTGCGGGATACAGCGGGCACCCGTGCGTCGGGCAGACCGGTTCCACGTCCGACGGCGTCTCATCGTGATACAAATGCAGCATCAGAAGCTCGGATCACTGGACCATGGGTCGGAGGCCGGAGGCTGCGCCTGCCCCTGCGGCTGCTGCGTGTAACCGGCCTGCGTGCCGTAACCCTGCTGTCCGCCGTTCTTCTGTCGAACGTTGGTGATGGCGACGGCGCTGGCGTTGACGTTGCAGCTTGCGGTAGCCTCGCCCTTCTTGTTCGTGTAGGCGTCGAGGCCGCTGATTTCGCCCACGATGGTCACGTCCACGAACTGGTCCTGATTCTGACGCAGTTGAGCGATCTGGTCGAACACGGGGTTGAGGTTCGTGTAGCCCGCAGGCCACACCGAGTAGTACTGTTCCGGCTGTCTTTTCCAGTTGCCGTTCCGGTCACGGTAGCCGGGCGACACCGATACGCTCAAATACCGTTTGCCGTTCTGCGTTTCTCGCACGCCCCACGCCGTGCCTTGGATGATGATGGTCGTTCTTCCCGTCATGGCCTACTTCCCTTCCTTGACGCTGGCCTTGAGCTCGCCTAGCACCTTGTCCAATTCCGCCTCGCTCAGGTCGGCGAACGATTCCGACGCCATGCCGGTTATCTTCGCGACCGTCTGCAAGGCCTCCTGTTCGTCGGTCACGCCCAACCGTTGGAAGCGGGCGATGGCCTCAGCACGCTTGGCCTCGACCGGGGAGACCTCGGGCTGGGCTTCCGGCTGCGACTGTTCCGGTTCCTCGGGTTCGTCCACGCTCGCGTCAACCGGCGAATCGTCCGCAGTCACGGTGGGCAGTGGACGGAACACGTCGGAATAATCCGGGGTCTGGTCGTCGCTTGCGGCCGCGTCGCGGGCCTCCACGCTGACCGGCAGGTAGGGGAACGCGCGGCGGATTACCGTCTTCTTCGCCATGGCCTCATAGTCGGACTTCCACGGGCTGACCGCCTTGCCGTAGCTGGGGCTGCGTTTCGCCGCCGCCTCGATCTCGTCGGCGTTCATCACCTGGAAGTAATGCCCGCCGTCCTTGAAGTTCGCGATCATGTACACATGGGTGAGCTTGCCGGGCTTCGCGCACGGCACGTGCCGCAGGTCCTCGTTCAGGCCATAGCTGTAGGTGAATTCGTCGCACTCATGGACTGCTCGGGCGCTGATGTCCCTGATCTGGCCGCTGCGGCGTGCGAGGTCGATCATGCCCTTGTAGCCGATGATGAGCGTGGCTTCCTTCTGGCCGGTGCGGTAGTTCTTGTTCCCGTAGGGCAGGATGTAGGCGCGTCCCAATCCGTCCACGTTCGACGGTTCCAAGCCCAGTGCGGCGCATTTCATGAAGCACGACAGCACGCTTTCGACGGAGCAGTTCGCCAATTGCGGTTCGCGGTTGATGGTGCTCACGTACATCTGGTAGAGGCGCTGCGGGCTGAGGTTGTTGCCGATGACGGCCGCGATGCGCGGCCAGCTCCTCTCCAGCAGGCTTTTCATGTTCTGCTGCGGGTTCATCGGCTGCATCTGCGCGTTCTGCGCCTGTGTCGCTAACTGTCCCATATCGGGTCTCCTTTACTTGGTTTTCTTCGGTTTGATTTCGCTGAATCGGAAGGTGCGGCCCTCCCACGGCTGCACGACCCGCGTGTAGCCCTTGCGCGTGCTGTGCTTGTAGGTGGCCTGCATGTTGCCGCAGCGCACCCCCTCGTGGTCTCCGATATAGGGGAGTATGCAGTCCTGCAACTCCTCCTTGCGGGCCTTCAGCGCGTTGAGGTCGGCGGTCGTCTGCTGGTAGTCGGCCATGAGCCTGCGCAGATCGGTGCTGTCGCTCATGTCCTCGATGCCCTCCGAAGGCTCCGGGTACGCCTTGGCCACGTCCGTGCCGGTGAGGGCGGGCATTTCGTCGCGGGTGACGAAACCCCAGAAGTCCTCGGCGGCCTTGATCACAGCGTGAATGTCGTCCTCGTCGCGCTCGAACCGCACCTCGACCGGCTCGCTTTCGCCGATGTCCGCGTAGAACACGCCCCATGTGAACCCGGTGACGGCCATGTAATGCGTGACCTGCGCCAAGTAGTAATCCGGCGCGATTAGCTCGCCAGTCTCGTCGTGCCAGTCGGTGCGGCCACGGTTCGCGTTCGCCGTCTTGATCTCGAGAACGCCCCACGAATCGCTCGCCTCGTCGTAGACGAAGCCGTCCAGCGAGGCGTGCATCAACGGATGCTGCTTGGATACCAAGGAAATGTCGGTGCCGTCGATGACCTGGTACTCCGGGTGGAGTTTGCGGAACCGACGGCGCAGTTCGACCTCCAAGGCGTTGCCCTTGACGATCGCCCACTTGCCGCTGATATCCTCCGGCTGCTGACGGTTCGTCTTCTCCAGCCACAGGTCGTAGGGGGTCGAGTACGGGTTGAGGCCGAGAATCGTGCTCATGTCCGAACCGCCGACACCCAACGCGCGGAACGCGTGCCACGCACTCTCACGCTCCGCCTTCGTGCGCTGGCAGAAACGGTGCACGTCGAACAGTCCGGTCGCCTGCGCTGCCATGTCAACGGTCACTCGCTTCATTCCTGCTCCTTAGCTTCGATTTGCTGACGTATTCCACTCGCGCGCTCACCCTGCGCCGTTGCCTGTCGATGACGACCATGCCCGGCAACGGCATCACGTACAGGTACGGGTTGCCGGTCTGACTGTTCCGGTCGCTGATCAGATCCATAAATTCCACGATCAGCTCGCCGGGCGTCACACGCACGCCCTCGTCCGTGATCGGGCTCCATAGTTCCACCGTGTCCGTCATCCATATCCTCTCGTAGTCCGACGAGCCGTAGCCCGGCCTCGTGGATGCTCAGGCCGATGAGGCTCGCCAACGACTGGCGTGTGGGGTGGGCGGTCAGGATGTCCAGGTTGGGCAGCAGCCGGGCCGCGACCGCCAGCCACATGTCGTTGTCATCGGCGCTCATGCGGCCTCCGTCCTGTATTGCAGCTTGTTCTCGGTCGCCCAGCGGGTCAGTTCGTCGATGGGGTAGACCACCTGGCGTGTGTCCCTTTTCCTGCCTTCGCGTTTCACCCCGCGTTTGCGGAATCGCGGGCCTCCTCCCGTGTAGCGCAGGTTCTCAAGCGTGTGCTTGGCGACCGTGTGGTTGAGGAATTCGACGGCCTGTTTCGTGGTGAGCTCCCGAATCGATTCATCCATCGGAGTATCCTTTCTGTTGAGAGTTTTTCTTCTCGCCCCAGTAGCCGCTGGGGCTTTTCTTTTTTGCGTAACCTTGCGGTCGTGGACGGCGATGGAATCGCACCATCTCCCGGCCGTTGCCCACGGGTGACGAGTCCCGTGAATCTTGGCCGGGGGCAACTTGCAGCCGCCCTTATGGCGGACGACGGAAGAACAGGAAAAACGTCGTCCACCGGTGCAAGAAAACTGACACCGTATCTGTCAGTTGTTTTTTCAGTTATCACGAGGGTTATTCGGTTTTCCTTCCGCTATGCCAGACGGTTTTCCACGCCGTCCGGCAAGACTTATTCGACGCCCGCCTCGCTCAACACGAGGCACAGGAGCCGCAGGGGAACGAAACCGAAGCCCATGAGCGCGGCCACCCCGTTCTCGATGGGATGCGCGCACCCCATGTGCGTCATCACCCAGCCGACGCACACCGCGAACACGACGGCCCACAGAATCAGGCGGCGTGTGAAACCGCGAGACAGTTCGCTGGCCTCCGGCTTCCGATAGCCTGAAGCGTGACGGCCATACTCTTTGGCGTTCATGGGTTTCTCTTTTCGTATAAGGCCCCTCCGCCGGTAGGCTTGGAACTGCGACATTCAAACCAACGACCCAGCGAAGGGAAGAATCAATTGAATTGGACTGAACCATCCGTATTGGTCGCGATTGCGGCCCTCCTGTGGAACTGCGTGCAGCAGAGACAAATCAACAAGATTCGCAGGAGCGACAGGATTGCGGCGCAGCACCTCGTGGCGACCTTGGATTCGGAAAGTCTGCGATGTATCCATTTCCGCAACGAGGGCACCATGACCCTGTATAGGCCCAAAGTGGATTCAGACTTCTTCCTAAGCAGCGGAATTCCAATTGCCAACGCGGAAATCTGCCTGAACATTCCACCGAATACGGAAGCGGTCTTTTCTCTCACCAATGCTTCTGACATTCCTCGCCTTCCTGATTTTCTCCGTATCCAGTGGATTGAGTGGACGCGGCTGAAGAAGAGGACTCACTACATGTCGGTATCGATGGTTGAAGTGAAGCGCGCTTACGTCGAGCGCGCTCGATCTCACGAAGGTCAAGCTCGTTCTTGATGGACAACCCGATATTCAGAAGGAAAAGTGCGATTATAAGAACCGTCGGACCGTTCATCACGCCACCTCCTTGCCAGCGAGCGCGGTGAATGAGTCAGGGAGCATTGTCATCGGTTCGACACACAGACAATCCGCATAAACGGCAATCTGGCCGATGGAAATGGAGGCTTTCCCGCTGAGCTGTCGACGAAGGGTCACATAGGGTGTCCCTGATTGGTCGGAAAGCCACTTAACGGAGCGCTTCGCGGCTTCCAGTGCGACTGCGATTTTATTTGCCACCTGTTTTGTGGTGCTCTCTTGATTAACCATATGGTTAATGTAAGCACCATTTGGATAGTTAGTCAAGTTAGTTTTTAATCTATATGGTTAATTTTCTCCCCGATATGTGTTATTCTTTATCCATGACCGAATATGGAGATCAATTTGCCGAAGCCATCGCAGAAGAGCTTCGAGCCCAAAAAGCCCGCATGGGGAAAACCAACGATGACATTGCAGAAGAAGTCGGGCTGAGTCCAGTCACCGTTCTTCGCTATCTAAAAGGACAAAGACAAATTCCCATCGATGTGTTTGGAGATCTATGCAAAGCGCTCGGAGCAAACGCCGCCGACATGACCCGCATCGCCTACGAGAAAGCGCAAACGGCATCGCGGATAGCGGAGACAAAACGTCTGGCACACAAGAGCGATGTCAGCCTTGCGGCTTACGGAGCAGAGGGAAAGGACTATTACATGAACCACGATGGAGAAGCATCGGCATGAAACGCCTTATTCCGTTCGACACGCACATGAACTATGGCCCCATGCGCATGGCGATTTATTCGAGCGGAATAGATGTCACCGTAGAAAGCGACATCTTAGACAATATGTGGGGTTGCTACTCAGAAGCAAACCGCGTCATTCTCATAGACAGAAGACTTACATACACCGCAAAAAAATGCGTGCTCATACACGAACTCGTCCATTGGCTGCACGCCGACTACCAATGTGGAATGCACGAGCAACGTACCAGATTGGAGGCAGCGCGGCTCCTAGTAGATTCGCAAAAATACCGTCAAGCAGAACAAACATACGGAGGAGCGCCTTGGCTCATAGCCTCGGAGCTCGACCTGACCATACAAACCATCACCGATTATCAGCAATGCCTACATGACTTTGCAGTAATCACGCCTGAGAGGAGGTGTCTGATTGGAACACAAGCATGATGGAGTAATAAGGGCTGCCGTTCCCGTCGTTGGACAGTTTCTTTTCGACTCGGGCCAGTGCGTTCTGACCGGCGTGGCGCACCAGCTCTCCATAGACCATCTTCCGCGCGTCGAACTCAAACAGAGCCGCTCCGTCGTGGAAGATGCCGACATGCGGTTTGGCGTAGGAGCCCTTAGGCGTTGGAATCATGTCCAGGGACACCTCGATGTCAATGAAGCCCCTGCCGGACAACAGACTGTCCGCCATCGCGTTCGGTTTATAATCGCTGGCTTTAATGGAATCAACATCGTCCACGCTGTCCCATTTTCCGGCACCAATCATGGACGCTATGATCCGTTCGCTACGGCTTCTTCGTGTGGAGGGTGCGAGAGCCTTGATCGATTTGATGGTCGGTTCGTACCATTCATGCCAGACGCAGCTGATGGTGCGTGCGTGGACGTCATCAAGATAGGCGCAGAGCCTGTCATTCGGAATCACGCCGAACGGTGCGCCGTTGTAGGAAAGCACATAGCCGTTGCCGTTACCGCCTCCGAGGACATAGCCGAGATCCCTGTTTCCATGGAAAGGCACGTTCATCCTGCGTCGAATGATTTCAGCGGTGAATATCCTGTCTCGCGGAATATTCGCCACAACCGGCTCGTTGTAGTTGTAGACGAGGTATTCGACTGTTCCGGCAACATGGGACTCAGCTGGAGCGGGAATCGTGTCCGGCGATTTTCTTTGCACCGTGGACCCGTCAACTGGAGTGCGAGAGACGGCTGGATCACCTCCTCTCTTGTCGAAGCGATGTTTATATGCGAACATGCCGATAAAGATGAAGAACGCTGTGAAGATGAGCATAGGCCAAGCGCCGACAAAAACGAACAGCGCGCAGAACGCGCCCGCCGTATAGCACAGAACGGACAGAACTGTCATTATGACAGATTGCGCTGTGGTCTTCTTCGTCCCATGTTTACCCATACCTTGATTCTACGAGCCGGGGAGACGTATGCGTTAATCGCTTAGATAAAAATATTGCCCTGCCGGCGTTGCAGCGCCAACAGGGCGGTTGAAGAATCCAGCTAGTTCAAGAAAGGAGGACGCTTCGCCCCACTATCCTACACGGGGCGAAGCCATACCCGAAAATGCTAGTTAATCATGCGTGCACGGGAGTAACGTCACGTCCCGTGAAATACCGGGAGTGCGTGGTACGAATAGCGTCGAACGACTCGGAACCGATGACGGCCAGCTCCCAATCGCCAAGATGCTTGCCCATGTCCTTGCGGAAATCGGGGTCGGAGACCGCATTCGCGTACCCGTTTGGGCCGGGGTATTCGCGCACGATCCTGTCACCGGTCTTCCGGTTGTACCGGATCACCATTCCGACCATGTTCGCCTCCCAATTTGAGCATCAGACTACCAGTATTATTAGCGATTTTTATTATCTTCTCAAGTTCCTGAGGATTCGGCGCATGATAATACTCCGTCAGATGACGCATCATCTTGGTCACGTTATCGAGGATATCCCCGACTGCGATTTCCTGTTCCGAGTCAAGAAGTTCCAGGCTTCTTATCCCATCGGATGTACCCTGAATCGCCTGAACAAGCTCCCTGCCCTTAGGGGAGTCGGGGTATTCTCCATACCTTATTTCTCTGCCATAACGGTCAGCTATCGCCTCATAGCAGTTGGCCCATGCGTCCTGCGGAAGAGTCCTAATTTGTATTTCTGCGAATATGCCGCGGGGAAGACCAGCGATGACGTGCACGGCCCTATATCCGCTATGAGGATGCTCCCTCATATCGGATATCTGGTGCTTGGGGAACAGCGAGGCAATGGCCTGAACCAGATCATTCTGCTGCTGGAGCGTCATACTGGCGGTGACCCTTGCGCCGATGATGTCATGGATCCGATACAAGGGTGTGCTGTCCTGCCGTATGAGCTTGTCCCTCAGGGTATCGACCGTTTTGACCCTGAAGGAGATTTCCGGCTGCTCGCCGATGATTCCGACATAGTCGATGCGGCCAAGCCTGTCCACCACATCGAGCAACACCCGCGAATACCAGACATAGACGGTCTGGTAGCTCAGTCCGGGAACTTCCTCGCCGCCTCGCACTATCTCGTCTCGGAGTGCCTTGATGCTTGCTCCGGTCCACGGTTTCGGCGGCACTTTGAATTCATCGTCCATCCTTATCAGGATATATCGGAATAGAGGCACTCATGGCGAATGTCACCAGATACAAGACATCAAAAGGCGAAGCACGCTATCGCGTGAGGTATCGCAAGCCGGATGGAACGCAGACCGACAAGCGTGGGTTCAAACGGAAGGTAGACGCGGAAAATTGGGCGGCGAAACGAGTCACCGTCGCCAAGGCCGAAGGCACGTACATCGACCCGCAGGCCGGCAAGGCCACGGTCGGAGAACTGGCACCGGCATGGTTGGCCAAGAAGAAGCTAAGCACCAAGCCCAGCCATTACCGGAACCTCGAAGGAGCGTGGGAGAAGTGGGTGAAACCGGAATGGGGCAACACCCCGGTATCCGCCGTCACCCGCGAGACAGCGCAACAATGGGTCACCGGAATCAGCCGGGGCAAGACCGTCAAGGACGAGCGGGGCAACGAGATTGTGCTCGCCAAACCCCGAAGCGCCAGCGTCGTCCTCCGCGCCCACGGCGTGCTCGCCGGAATATTGGACGACGCGAAGAAAGACCGGCGTATTCCGGACAATCCAGCGAGGGGCATCGAACTGCCACGCAAGCGCAGGAAGAAGCACGTGTATCTCACCGCCGAACAGCTTGACCGGCTGGCAGGCAGCGTCACCCCATGGAGACGAGACCTCGTCCTCGTGCTTGGACTATGCGGCATGCGATGGGGTGAACTCATACCCCTGAGGGTGATGGACGTCGATCTTGAAAAGCATCGTATATATATAGGAGTGAGCGCGCCGATGGTGGGCGGCGTCATCATCCCCGATGACACCAAGACCTACAAGGCCCGCGCCATCATGTACCCGGTCGTGCTGGACCCGATTATGCGCAGACTGTGCGCAGACCGGAAACCCGGCGACCTGTTATTTGAACAGCCGGGACGCGAGGGCATGATGATACGCGAGTGGGGTAATGCGAGCCGCGATGACGGTTGGCTGTCGGTCGGCCTGCGGCGTGCCGGCATACCAGGCCACCTCACAATCCATGACCTGAGGCACACGGCCGCGAGTCTCATGGTCAGAGCGGGTGCGAACGTGAAGGCCGTGCAACGGCAGTTGGGGCACAAGAGCGCGGCCATGACGTTGGATGTGTACGCCGACCTTTTCGATGATGATCTGGACGAGCTGTCGGAGCGCATGGGTGAGATGCTGGCGCGTGAGAATGTGGGCAAAATGTGGGCAAATGAGGTTTCGAGAGCCGCATAATCGAGACGGGAGTAAGTCTAAGCGGCTTTTCTCCGTAGGGTTCGAGTCCCACCGGAGGCACCTTGAAATCGGCCTGTGGCCGATGCCGTTTTTGCGGCTGTGCCGTGGTCTCTCCCCAGTCGGCTTCGCCGACAGCCCCCCTCGTCAGAGGGGGCTCGCAGCTCACTATGTGGAGAGCTTATAAGGCCGAAACAAAAGGCCGTTAGGCTATGTGGCGTTGTGACGATGTACCTGATGAAACGAGGAATCCACATGGCTTCACGCTGGACCGATGTCGAACGAGTCGAACAAGGCGCACTGCCCACCATGCTTGCCCAAGCCGTCATTGCGGGCACTGCACTCACCGTTGGTGCCATCGCCTGCTCGGGATTCTATCTGTCCATGATCGGCAATGTGGCCGCACTCCTGCCATGGGCGACTATCGTGATACTGATCGCCGTGGCGTTCACCTACATCGTCGGCTTCGCCCTGTTGTGGTGTGCCGAAGCCCTGACCCTGCGTGCCAACGACAAACTCAAGCCATGGCTGTACGGCGTCGTCGGATTAATCGGCTACGGCGTGTGGGGCATGTTCGTGATGAGCGCGATGATGAACACGCTGAACCAGCCGCTGAACGGCGTGGTGTTGTCGAACGGCGATGTGATGGCCCTGACCGTCAACTACGCGGTGTTCGGCTTCATCGCCTTCCTGTTGGCACAGGCGTACGCGCCCAAAATCGCCACCAAGAAGGGACTGACCATCGGGCTGATGGTGGTGCAGATCGTATTGGCCATCATCGGTATCATCGTACTGGTCATGATGTTCTCCGCACTGTCTCACTGACTGACTTATCGCTCGCCGGCATGACGCGCGCGGCCATCATCGCACAAGGCGAAAGCGATTCCGGGCGCTGGGCTGGGATACGATATCGTGATGGTATGACGCCTGGTAACACCGGCATGCCGAACCAGCAGGGGAGAAGGAGCCAAATGTTCAGTGTGCTTGACATGTTCACCATCGGCGTCGGACCTTCATCCTCGCACACCGTAGGCCCGATGGTCGCGGCACATGCTTTCGCCTCCTCGTTGCAGGCCGACCATTTGGTCGATCGCACCGCACGTGTCAAAATCACGCTTTATGGTTCTCTGGCGCTGACCGGTCTCGGCCACGGCACCGATCGTGCTGCGATGGCTGGGCTCGAAGGCAATCTGCCGGCCACCGTGGATACCGACCACATGATGCACATCCGCGAGATCTGCGCGTTGGATGATACTCTGAACCTCGCCGGCCTCAAACGCATCCATTTCGACTACGACCGTGACGTGGTGTTCGAACAATGGAAGCGCATGGCCGCGCACCCCAATGGCATGCGATTCCAGGCGTTCGACGCCGCCGCAAGCTTGGTCGACGAACAGGTCTGGTATTCCATCGGCGGCGGATTCGTGCGCAAAGGCGCTCCCGAAGACCCGATGATCGGCATTCATGAACGCCCTCCGGAAGGCGCCTCCTTTGCCGATGCGGACGAGTCATCATCCACTGATTTCGGCGTCGAGGCACCCTACCCGTTCTCATCATGCACTGAACTGGTGTCGTTATGCCGGGAACATCATCTCAGCATCGCCGAACTTGTATGGGCCAACGAAACCGCTTCACGCTCGGGCATCCAGGTCCGATCCGATATTGATGCCATCTGGCGTGTTATGCGCGCCTGTGTGGACCACGGATGCACCTCGGCGGAACCCACATTGCCCGGTGGCCTTGACGTACCCCGCCGCGCGCCGAAAATGTATCGGCGTCTCGCCTCGAATTCCGATGTGCTGCGCCGCGACAGCCGGCGCAAAGACGCCGTGCTCGAGTCTTCCGACGCCGCATGGGTGGATCTCTTCGCCTTGGCCGTCTCTGAGGAGAATGCCGGAGGCGGGCGCATCGTAACCGCTCCGACCAACGGTTCCGCCGGCATCATTCCCGCCGTGCTTCACTATTACTGGCATTTCGTGGACAACGCCAATGAACAGGGCGTGGTCACGTTTCTGCTGACCGCCGGTGCCATCGGATACCTGTTCAAACGCAACGCCTCAATTTCCGGTGCGGAAGTCGGTTGCCAGGGCGAAGTCGGCTCGGCCTGTTCGATGGCGGCGGCCGGACTTGCCGCAGTCGTAGGCGGCACGCCGGAACAGGTGGAAAATGCTGCTGAGATCGGCATCGAACACAACTTGGGTCTGACTTGCGATCCGGTGGGCGGATTGGTGCAGATTCCATGCATCGAGCGCAATGCCATGGCCGCCAACACCGCCATCAACGCCGTGCGTATGGCCATGCTCGGCGACGGCTCACACATCGTGACCCTTGATCAGGCCATCGAAACCATGAAGCAGACCGGTGAAGACATGATGGCCAAATACAAGGAGACCTCCAAGGGTGGACTTGCCGTCAATGTCGTCGAATGCTGATTGACATGTCCGGTATTCACCAGCATGATGACCGGAATTGACGTATACGGCCAGCGTGTCGTATCGCACAGGGATGAAGGACTACCGCCGATTCGCCGATGGTGCTAAGGTAGGGCGCATTGTGTCTTTGAAGGAGGACTAATGACAGATCAGATGCCTCAGGTGAACGCCGAATTTGGCACCACGCCCGTTATCGAGTTCCCGACGCCCGAAGCCCCGAAGGGCCTCAAGGTTGTGGAGCTGACCGAGGGAGACGGCCCGATCGTGCGTCGCGGCGACACCGTCACCGTGAACTACCACGGCGTGGTGTGGGGTAAGGACACCCCATTCGACTCCAGCTTCGACCGTCATCAGCCCGCCAGTTTCGGCATCGGCGTGGGACAGGTCATCAAGGGCTGGGACCAGACTGTGCCGGGCCATAACGTGGGTTCGCGTCTGGTGGTTTCCATTCCGCCGGAATACGGCTACGGTTCCCGCGGCATCCCGCAGGCCGGCATCGGCGGCGAGGACACGCTGGTGTTCGTCATCGACATCATTTCCACCCGCTGACCATAGGTCAGCACATGACGAACGCCGGGGTCATAGCCGGCGTTTTGTCATAAATAACGAAGATTGTTTCAGCATCGACAACGGTTCAGGAGGACGATATGGCTGAGGACAAGGTCTACCTGCTGACGCAGGAAGCATACAACAAGATGAAGGAAGAGCTCGCCCATCGTGAAGGTGAGCTGCGTGAGGAAATCGCGCACAAGATCGCCGTGGCGCGTGCCGAGGGCGACTTGTCCGAGAACGGCGGCTACCAGGCCGCCCGTGAGGCGCAGAGCAAGAACGAGGGCCGCATCACCGAGCTCACCGTCAAGCTGCGCGATTCCAAGATCATCGAGAATGCTCCGGAAGGCACCGTGGGCGAGGGCTCTGTGGTGACCATCGAGCTCAACGGCAACGAGATGACCTACGTGCTCGGCAGCCGTGACATCGTGGCCGGCACCGACTACGACATCATGACCCCGGATTCCCCGATTGGCAAGGCCATCGAGGGCGCCAAGGTGGGCGACGTCGTTTCCTACACCGCACCGAACGGCCGCGAGCTGTCCGTGACTGTCAAGGCCGCCAAGCCGCTGGCCTGAGTTAAGTGACTGGTATGCCCCCGTAGGCGGGGGCATACTTATATGTCGTAGCGCTTATTGCCACAGCGAGACGATCACCATGTAGATGGCCACCATATGGCAGGCATATCCGGCCACCGTTCCGCAGTGGAAAATCTCATGGAATCCGAAGACGCGAGGCCAAGGGTCGGGCTTGCGCAAGGCGTAGACGATGGCGCCGAGGATGTAGCAGGCACCGCCGGCGCACAGCAGCACCACCACGGCTGGCCCCGCATACGGCGAATTCCAGAACATCACCATATAAGCCAGGCCGTAGATGCCGAAGATGATGTACACCACCGTATACAGCCAGCGTGGTGCATTGATCCAGATCACATGAATCACGATGGCGATGGCCGTGCACGCCCACATCGATATGATGATCACATTGCGCCAGAACGGTTCCAGCGCAAACGAAACCGGGGTATACGTGCCGGCAATGAGCAGGAAGATGTTGACATGATCGATACGCCGCAGCACATCGGTGACGCGCGGGCTCCAATCGCCCAGATGGTAGCAGGCCGAATTGGTGAACAGAATCAGCGACGCTGTCATGAACACGGCACACGCCCACTTCAGACTCGCGCCATGTGCCAAGCATATAAGCACGATGCCTGCCGCCAATGACAGGGGAGCGGCAATCGCGTGAATCCAGCCGCGCATCAACGGCTTTGGCCGTCCGTGCACGTCGAGACGAATCTTGCGTTCCACTTCCGCAGGGGCAATGCCCTCGATTTTCAGCGCACGGTTCTCCGCTTTGGCGAGCTTGTGCCGGGCCTTCTCCTCGGCTTTGGCTCGAATGGCCTCGGCCTTGAACTGGGCCTTGGCCCGTACGGCATCAGCCTTGGCCTGCAACGCCTGTTCGCGCGCCTCGATAGCCGCCTGACGCTTGGATGCGATGGTGGCATCCTCTGCAATCGTCGCGCTGTTATGAGCGTCGTGATGCATCGTCTTTTCCGAGTCGCCGGTTGTTGATGCCATGGTGATGCCCCCGTTTCACGAGTTGACGATACGCTTCTTACGCTGCCGTAACCTACGTTAGCGTAACTTTTATGCTTGTCAATACCGACTCGCGCGAACACTATCACCCAATGGCGGCGATACTATGGAATCCGAAGATGAGAACGTCGCAGCAATAAAGGGCTCGGCGATGGTGTATTGCACGGAGTGTGGGTTTGCCAACGAGCAAGGAAATGCCTTCTGTTCGCAGTGCGGAAGCCCATTGGAGCAGCCCGAGGCCAATCCGGCGGCCCCTGCTTCTCCTGAACCTCCCGCCGGGCGTCCTGGCGTCGATCACACCAAAGCGGTGGTGATTGTGCTCATCGCGCTGATTTGTGTCGTGGCGTTGGTCATCGGCTTGTTCATCACCCATAGCATGGGATTGTGGGGAGCTCAGCCGCAGGCGCAAACATCGGCACAGTCGACCGGGGCCGATGCGTTGGATTCCGCCGATGATGGCACGACGGATTCTTCTGACGCCAAGTCCAAGGCCAAGAAGAACACGTCTGATAGCGCCAAAGACAAGAACAGCGACGATTCGTCCAAGAAAAGCTCGACGGAGAAGTCGAAGCCTTCCACTCCGGTGATCACATCCAGCCAGTTGTCTGACATCGCGGATTCATACTCGTCCTCCGATGTGGCCGTCTCCGCCATGGTCATCGATGGAACATCCGCCGACTCCTCAGAGGACGCCACCATCGCGACCACGTCGCAGTCCGGCAAGCAATTCGTGGCTGCCGGTTTCTATCTGCCGGTCTATCTTGCGGCCCAGGACAATGGCGATGACAACGCCAAAGCGCAGGCAAACGCGATGATGGGTTCCATGGACACAGCAATGCCGGCAATATGGTGGCGGCTTCGGATATCAAACTGTACGTGATGCTTGCCGTGTACGATAAGCAACATGCCGGCACCTTGGCCACGGGCGGGAAGCCGTGCAACGCGATTGGCGCGGTATTGAAGATGCGATGTCGTCATAGTCGTCGTACTTGCCCGTGTGGCTTGCCGCGACGGCGGCGGTGCGTCTGCGTATGATAGGGATATGGCTGATTTTTCACATATCCTTGCAACGCGCCCCGACTTCGACGACGAGGACCGCGAGTGGCTGCATCATCTTGTCGCCGATTGGCAGGTGATCGCCGATTTGAGCTTTGCCGATCTGCTGCTGCTGGTACAGGATGGCGATGGCAAATACGTGGTGGCCGAGCAATGCCGTCCATCCACCGTTATGACGCTGCGGGCGGAAGACGTGGTGGGAAACGTCATGCCGGACGACATGGTCGGCGAATTGGACGCCGCCATGCTCTCCAGCGTGGTGTTCCGCTCCACGGTATTGAGAACCGTGGGCAAGGCGACCGTCTGCAACGTGTACGCGCCGGTTCGGCACAATGGCAAGACCTTGGGCTTGGTCGTGCGTGAGACCAATATGGCCACACGAGAATCCAACGGCCGATATGAGTCGGAAAGCATCAACGCCGGCAAGCATCTGTACGAGATGATTCCGCGAGGCCAATTCCCCTACAAGGATTCGGTGATGAGCCAACGCCATATCGCTCGCGTGGCGGACGGCTTCATCATCCTGACCATGGACGGCGTGGTTCGATACGCAGCCCCGAACGCCATCAGCTGCTTTAGGCGTCTCGGTCTGCTGACCACCATGCCTGGCCATTACCTCAGCGAACTCGGCACACAGCTATTGAAGGAGAACGACCCTGTTCCGGAAACCCTGCCGTTGGTGTTGACAGGCAAAGCCGCGGTCGACTCCGAACTCAACGCCAACCGTTCCGCCGTCTCGATGCGCTCGTTGCCCTTGTATGACAACAACGGCCGTATCGGAGCGATTCTGCTATGCCGTGACGTCACCGAGCTGCGCCGTCGTGAGCAGGAGCTGCAGACCAAGGACGCTACGATTTCCGAGATTCACCATCGTGTCAAGAACAACCTGCAGGCCGTCTCCGCATTGCTGAGGCTTCAGGCTCGTAAGACCAAGTCGGATGAGGTCAAGAAGGAATTGCAGGAGGCGCAACGCCGCGTGCAGACCATTGCCATGGTGCATGAGGGATTGAGCCAGACCGCCGACGAGGTCGTCGACTTCGACAAGGTGATCGCCAACCTGCTGCGCATGGCCGTGGACCTAGCCACGATGAAAGACCAGCACATCGATATCAACTACATGGGCAAGTTCGGCATGATGCCCGCTCAGGATGCCACGCCGCTGTCCCTCGTGCTGACCGAGCTCATCACCAATTCGGTGGAGCATGGGTTCGAAGGCCGCAAGGATGGCCATATCACGATTTCCGTGGGCCGCTCCGGCCCGAACCTCAATGTGGTGGTCGAGGATGACGGTTCCGGTCTCGGCTCCGAAGAACAGGGTGGATTGGCTCGTTCTTCCGGTTCCGGTTTGGGCACGCAGATCATCAACACCTTTGTGACCAATGATTTCGGTGGTTCCGTGCATTGGGAGCCGCGCCGCGAAGGCGGCACCCGCGTGGTGCTTGATATGAAGCTCAGGGCTGCTCAGGACGAGTGATGCGAAGCGCGAAATGAGGAAACCCTCCCGAGTGGGAGGGTTTCCTAGTATGACGAAGCGATAATCAAAACATCAGATTTGCATCTGCATGGCCTGAGAACGGCGGGCGCGCATGGCGCGGCGCTTCAGCGCACGACGCTCATCTTCGCTCAAGCCGCCCCACACGCCGTAATCCTGATTGGTGTCCAGTGCGCACTTCAGGCATGCGTCAATCACTTTGCAGGTGCGGCACACGGCCTTGGCCTCCTCAATCTGCTGATAGGCTGCACCGGTGTTGCCCACCGGGAAGAAGAGTTCCGGATCCTTGTCACGACATGCGGCCTTGGCTCGCCAATCAAAAGCGCTGCTCATTGCTTGCCTCCCTTAAAAGCCCCGTGGCTGGTGTTGTTCCTTAAGTCCAGTACCAAGGTAACCACGAACCGTGGTGATTTTCAAGAGGTTTTGCCGAGAAAAAACCGAAGTTTTCACGAAGCGCACTGCACCAGACATGCCGATGTGCCCTCGATGAGCACGGCCCGGCCCGCGTTGTCGGCATCGATATGACTCATCATATCCAATAGGCGAGCGGGGACTCCGGCCATAAGATCGGACGTTCTCTCCCCGCACGGGAACACGATTCTGGTATTGCAATGCTCCGGTATACGTATCGGGCGAATCGTGCTGACGGCGAATACCACGCTGACGGACTCATCGGCCAACGCATGTGTGAAAGACAGCGCCTGCTCGTCGGTGCGGAATGGGTCGAACAACTCATCGGCGTCGTCGACGAACCACACGATATGCGGAGGCGGTGGTGCATCCGAGCTGGCATACGGCGTGCAGCGGCCGCCATGAAGCCATTGCGAGCTCCATACCCGACGATGCGGGGAACTGACACGTACCGCCAAGCCATCAGCCATGCTGGCGTGTCGAGCCAATGTTTTCAGCAACGTGGTTTTGCCGCGCCCCTGCGGGCCGATGACACCGATATTGCCACCGGTGAGGGATACCGTCGCCTCTCGCAGGTTGATGCCATCGTCGGCAAGTCCAAATCGAATGCGTTGCGGTGCGTGGTCGGCCACAGTCCGGTCTTTTACGTGCCGGGGGAGTGGCGCGGTAAACAGGGACGGTTGCGGCGGGCTTCCGACGAACCGCGATGCGAACGCGATCTGGCGGCACACCGCATCGATATCGCGTGCCGTTGCACAGCGGAATGCCGTCACCTGTTCGGAATCGTTGCAGAACGCCGCACCGGGCATTGCCGGACTGAGGTCGGCGGCACGACCATCGCCAAGCAGCTCGCATGATTGCAGACGGTCCCGAACCCGTAAACAAATGCTGACGGACATATTCGCCTTCATATCGGCACTGACCTGACCCATGGGATTCTGCGTACAGGCGATCAGATACATGCCCAGTGACCTGCCGAGCGAGGCAATACGCACCAGACGATTCACATAATCCGGGAGCTGGTCCTTCAGGGCATGGAATTCGTCAATGACCACGATCAGGCGCGGTGGTGGATTGACCATATCGCGGATATCGGAAGCATGGACAGCGGCGGACAGCTGTTCACGGCGTGTCAGTTCGGCTTCCAGCGCACGCAACGCGCGTACGGCATGCGCCAGATCCAGATCGCATACGCTGCCCACGGTATGCGGCAACCGTTCGAGTTTGCGGAACGCGGAACCGCCTTTGAAATCCAAGAACACGAAATTCAGATGCTCAGGCCCGTTCATCGAGGCGAGCGCCAGACACCAGCTTTGCAGCAACACGGATTTTCCGGAACCAGTGGTGCCGGCCACCAGAGCATGCGGCCCCTGACGGTTCAGATCGAGCATCAGCGGCTCGCTTCCGGTCATGCCGATCGGCACCGCAAGGTCAAGGGGTTCAAGCCAGCGGCCCACAATGGCGCGCCATGGCAGGCGTGCGAAGTGCAGCAGCGATTCTATCGGCTGCGACGGCGCATGACGGAGGTCTGCGGCGCGGTCATCGGCGTCGCCCGTGATACCGACATCGATCGTTGCCTGTTGCGGATCGGGAGCCTTCTCCGGGCCTGGAGGCGAGGGGAGCGTCAGCAGCAGGGACACGAGACAGGCGAATATGCCCGGTGCGATCATGGCGGCGAACAGCCATTGCCCGTGCAACAGCAGTATGACCATCATCAATGCCTGCGCGATCATCGGGCATGCCGCGGCAAACATGGTCAGGCGGGCGCGCAATGGCGGCGCGCCCAAACGGTGCTTCGCCCGGGATACGGCGGATGCCGTATGGACGGAATGTCGCTTCGAATCGTTCTGCTGTGATGTCATGCTTCCAGCGTGGGGGAACGCATGCCGAAAGCGCAAGCCGAATCAAGGTATGTGGTTCTAGCTTGCCGAGTTATCCACATGACATTTTGCCCGTGCATGATTGGCGGTGTAGGCAACGGTGACGATCATGCGCCGATGATGAAGCCGATGGGCTCCGGGAAAGCGTCGGTCAGCCTTCCGCCAGATTGCCCACGGTACCGGCCTTATACGTGCCGTCGGCAAGTTGATTGAACAGTTCGGTGTTCTTGGCGTCGTCAAGCAGCACCGAGGAACCAACGCCATCAACGTAATAATCGGGGTCGGACCAGTACACGCTGCCGGAGATGCCATTCGAGCCGGTGGCGCTTTTGAACGCCAACGCCATGGTGAGCAACGTGTAAGGGTTGGTCTTCTCGTCCACGGTGAGTGCGCTCATCGCGGCATTGGACACTGCCACGATTTTGGACGGATTGGTCAGGGTCTCACTGCTGGAAGCCTTCTTGACGATGGCCGAGATGACCTGTCGCTGGCGTTCGTTGCGTCCGAAGTCTCCTCGCGCGTCGGCATATCGCATACGAGAGAAGGACAATGCGGTGGAACCATCCGCCGTATGGCATCCCGCCTTCCAGTTCAGTCCGGAATAGGAATCCTGAACATCCTCGTCATAGCACAGTTCGATATCGCCCAAGGCGTTCACCACGTTCTGCAGACCGCCGAACTTGATCTGTGCCACATGATCGATTTTCTGGCCGGTGATCTGCTCGACGTTGCTTACCAAAGCCTTCTTGCCCGCAATCAGCGCCACCGCATTGATTTTCATGTACTGGTTATCGACGTTCATGAGCGAATCGCGGGGAATGGAAACCAACGAACTCGGCCCGCTTTTGGGCTTGATCAGCACCAGAATCGTATCGGTCCTGAAGCCAGAGATATTGTCTACGCCGCCGTAATCGGTGGAACCGTCACGCTCATCGGAGCCAAGAATCAGCCAAGTCGAGGCCGGCGTGTTGGGGGTGTCGGTCAGCCAGTCGCTCCGATTCAGTTTGCTGTCCACCCATTGCCAGGCACCGAAAACGGAAAGAATCAACGCCGCCACCAGTACCGCGATTGCGCATAGGGTGATGCGTAAGGCTCGCGGACGGCGTGCCGTTACCGTTTTCGCCGTTGCCGCCGCCGGCCGGCCAAGATGGCTGAACTTCGTGGACACGTTTGCTGCTGGCGATGAGGGCCGGGAAACCGGCATATCCGACGGATTGCGCACGGCGTTGCGGGATGAGCCGGAAGACATCCGCGCTCGCGACGGCGGAATGCTGCGCGGTGCGGCGGCATCCGGAGCCGTGCTGCGAGTGGCGCGTCCGGTTTTCGGAGAAAAACTGGGCGGAGTCCGCCTGCCGTTGTCCGCGACGTTGGCGCTTGCCGTGGCGTTGGCGTTCAGTTGAGGCTCTTCGATGTCATTTCCCGTGACGGACGGACGGGCCGATGGAGCTTGACCTGACTGGCGCGAGGTTCGGGCGGGGGCGAAGGAGCGTGGCACCTGCCCGGAAGGCCGGGTGCGTCGATTTCCCGCAGGAATGAAGCTTGGCGGGTTGATATGCGGATCCGCCCCACCTGATTCCTGCGTCATAACCCCTCCTGAAACTGTCGATTGTCTGAATGACACTTTGACACAGCATCCGCCGGGTGTTCCTGCGCTATGGTGTTCCTGCGCAGGAACGGCACAATATCATGTGCAACGGCGTCAGGGCATCGCGTTCACGCCATAGCACACAGTTCCATAAAAATGATGTAATGACACGAGAAAGAATTTGACAAAACCGAAATTGCATGTGTGTAATTTAGTCCGTATGAAAAGCTCAATAGGCAAGGAGAATCGCATGTGGGGTGTGGTCGACGATTCAGCCGAAGAGCCATGGCACGAATTGTGGGGACTATTCCGACCTGATGGCGATGTATCTTGGCAGCACAAGGCGTTGTGCGCGCAAACCGATCCGGAGGCGTTCTTCCCGGAAAAGGGGGGCTCGACCCGTGATGCCAAACGTGTGTGCGCAAAATGCGAAGTGCGTGAGCAATGCCTGAAATGGGCCATCGACCATGATGAGCGATTCGGTATTTGGGGTGGCATGAGCGAGCGCGAACGCCGTCGATATAAGCGAGAGCACCGGGAGCGGGCGTAGCTCCACACACCCCCTTCAAGTCTGGTGCGTACACTGGGAGTTTATGAGTCCGACAGGTAATAGCGATATTCATGAGGCGTTGGCCGACGCCATGTCTTCTCGACCATATACGCATAGGCAGGATGTGGATACCGGCATTACGGCTGTGATCACCGTTGAGGAGGATATGCGTTTCCTCCGGTCTACATTGCGTTCGGTATTGACGCAGAATGTTCTTCCGGGGGTCGTCATCATCGCCGACGCGACCGGGCGCACCAGTTCGAGGATAACCACCTCGTTCGAGGTCATCCCCTCGCCATCGGGGCCGGTGATGGAGGTGCCGCAGTCCAAGCATGTGACCATTCACATCGTCTCGGCCAAGGGCGCACGCTCCTTCGGCGATGCGGTCAGCCGGGCATTGGATCGTGCCGATCTGGATGACGCTCCCCGCGCATTGTGGCTGCTCCATGATGATTCCCGCCCTTCGGATGACTCATGCCTTGAACGATTGCTTGAGGCGTGGCGCAATACGCCGGGCGCCAGTGTGCTCGGGTGCAAACAGTGCGATTGGGAAGGCTCCCATCTGCATGATGTCGGTATGTATGCGGGTCACCACGCCGTGCATTCCCTGGTGGTCGATGGAGAACCCGATCAGGAGCAGTATGACGGGCGGCAGGATGTGTTTGCGGTGTCGCTGGCAGGCGCGCTGGTGTCCATGTCGCAATTCACGCGACTGCGGGGCATCAATGCCTGGCTGACCACCTACAGCGAATCGGTTGATTTCTGCCGCCGTGTCTGCCTGAGCGGCGGACGCGTGGTGGTTGTCCCGCAAGCGGAGATATCACATCGTCGCGCACGGTATGAGGGCATTCGTACGCGAGGCGGGGAACCGCTTAAGGACGATCACACGGTCAATCATGCGATGACGGTGCATCGCTCCCAACAGCGGTATCTGTACACGGACCTGGCCATGTCGTCCTGGTTTATCGTCTGGCTGTGGAGGCTGCTCCGCAGTTTTGGCATGGCCATATCCATGATGTTCGGCAAGAAGCCGTATGAAGCATGGGTGCAATTGTGCCTGCCATGGCTGGCCTTGGCCGATATCGCGGGAAACATGAAATCACGCAGTCTGGTGGCCAGACAATCGAAGGTCGCCGCATCGTCCCTGCATGTCTTGTTCGCAGACAGCCAGCAGATCAAGCAGTTCCATGATCGTCGGGATGCATTCCAATCCCAGCAGGGCAGAGTGCTGCTCAGTCCGCTGGAACGTGCCCATCTGCGGACACGCACCATATATCGCTGGAGTGCGGCCGTGGTGATGGCGCTGGTGTGCTTTGCGGCCATCGCGGTGATGTATTGGCCGGTGTTCCGTTCGATATTCTCCGGCGGATCGTTGTATTCCGATGTGTTGCTTCCCACCGGTGCCAGCTTCACGCAACTGGTGCAGTCCGCCACCACGCCGTGGGTGTTTGGCAGCGGCACCGGCATTCCTGCGCCGCCCACGCCGTGGCTGCTGGTGCTGATGCTGGCCTCGTTGGTCACGCTCGGCCATGTGACCGCCGCTTTGGCGATGATACTGTTTGTGGCCGCGCCGCTGAGCGCATTGTCGTTCTGGGCGCTGGCGGGCGTATTCACCCGCTCGGACGTGGTTCGTGTGCTGGGAGGACTGCTGTGGGCATCCACCGGCATTATGTTCGGCTGGTATGCGCAGGCCAATATGCCGATGCTTACCGTAATGGTGTTCCTGCCGGCCGCGTTCGCATTCGTGTTCCGTGCCGTGGGCATGTACCATACCGAAGACCCGCTCAAGCCGCGCACATCCGTTCAGGCCGCGGCCATCGCCGCACTGTGCTTCATCCCTGTGGTGGCCGCTGAACCGCAGCTGCTGTTCGCGCTGATCGTCGTGTTCCTGATGTTCCTGCTATTCGTGCGTCGCAAGCGCGCCATGCTGTTGCTAATTCCGGTTCCTGCCGCCTTTGCGGTGGCTCCTACGCTCGTCAATGCGGTGCGTTACGCCGATTTGGGCATGTGGCGTCAACTGTTCGGCGACATCACGGTGCCAACGTCATCCGCCAACGGGTCGCCGGCGTCGCTGAGTCTGCTTGAGGCCGCACAGCGTGCGCTGGGATGGCGAATGGGGTCGACTGATTATGCCGATTTGGCGGTCACTGTGCTGTTTGGCGTCATCACGCTGCTTGCTCTTGCTTCGCTGGTGCTGCCGTTCGCGTTGCGGACCTCGCGACTGATGTGGGTGGTAATCGTCTGCGGAGGCGCGCTCGCCCTGGTCTCCAGCCGTGTGGCCATAACCGTGGATGCCGATGGTGTCGTGGCCGGTTCCGCGCAGCCGGGCATCGCGATGATGATATTGGGCTTCCTCGCCTGCGTGTGTCTCGTCGCTGGTGGGGCGGTGAAGCGATTCCAACCGTTGCATGCGTCTGGCAGTGATCCCGCATCGAAAAAGGACCGTCTGCATGTGCTCATCGTGTCTGGCCGTGTGGTGCTTGCTCTGATACTGGTGTGCTGCATTGGCATCCAATGCATGTATGGCATCGAACGTCATAAGGATGCGGGACTGGGCGTGTCTGAAAACGGCCTGCCCATGGTCACCACCGATTATCTGGAGGCCGGTGCCGATCATCGTGTGCTTGCCGTGAGCGCGGAGACCCGCAACATTGTCAACTATGCGGTGATGCGCACCTCGCGCGGCGATTTGATCGACAGCTCTCCGGTCCAGCGGGCGCGCCTGCTGTCCGGCAAGCATGATGCGGTTGACGAACAACTGGCCCAGGCCTGTGCCTCGCTGCTGTCCAATCCCGACGAAGAGGCCATCGCGGCCATCAGCGCGCTTGGATTCGGCGGCATCTACGTGGTTCCCGAGACCGGCGATTCCTTGAACGACATGCCGTATGAACAGTTGAGCGCGAATATCGCCGCATCGAACGGCACCCAGTCCCTGGTCTCCACGGATAGCGGCAGCTACTATCGTCTGACGCTGCGTAGCAGCGCCTCACAGCAGGTGGATACCTCATGGCAGCAACGTGCACAGCATAGTGTCTGGAGGCACGCCTGGCTGATATGCCTAGGTGTGATCACGGCGTTGTACTGCTTGGTCGCCATGCCTCGCAGACGACCGTCCTACGGATTGGAGGAGCAGGCATGAGCAACAAAACTTCTGGTTTCAAACGTGCGATCGGCATCGTGCTCGGTGTGATCACCATGCTGGTGTTGATTGCGCTGTTCGTCGTTCTCGTCATGGCCCCCATCCCCAATATCTGGGTGGATAAGGTGGCCGCTTCCGATAATGCCATCGACCAGACCGTTAGTCCGACCCAGTCCGAAACCTACTGCCCGGCACCTATAGGATTGGCCGATACCGGCACGTACGGCGACAGCGCCTTCCAGGCCACTGTCGGCAATCTGAGCACACAAGCGCGCTATGCGGCGTTCGGCTCCGTCTACAGCGCCACTGTCTCGGCGATCGGGCAAAAGTCCAGTTCAGATGACGTAACTTTGAAAGACGCCGATTCGACCGACGATTCCTCGGTGAAAACCGGTGCTCAGAAGATCAATCAGGGAGCTCGTCTGATCAATACCCGTATGCTGCAGGCCGCAGCTGGCACCGGCACCGTCGGCACCATCGCATCATGGGCCGATGATGGCGATGTGAGAGGCATATCGGCGGCATCCTGCGTATCGACCTCGCTCAGCCAGTCGTTCCTGCTCTCCGACAGCACGACCGGTACCACACAGCAGCTCATCGTCTCGAATCTCTCCACCAAGCCGACCACCGTCGACATTGCCGTCTGGGGTTCCGAGACAGCCGGGAAAATGGCATTGTCCACCCAATCCACGCTGTCTGTGCCAGCCGAGGGGGAGTCCTCGATGGAACTGTCCGCCGCGGTCGATGGGCAGCATGGTCTGTTCGTGACCGTTTCCAGCAAGGAGACTCCTATCGCGTCCGTGGTGCGCACGGTGACCATGGATGGTCTGACACCGAAGGGTTCTGATTTCGCGCTGCCGCTGCCGACCGCATCCAATGCATCGGTGTCGCCGTCCATCACTGCCGGCGATGCGGTCACCGCTTATCTGTTCGCCAAGGCAGACACCAGCACCGGGCTGTCATGGATTACCGCCAAAGGCTTGGTTCCCGCCAAAGATGCCACCGTCACTGCTGATAAAGTGACGGCGATCGACTTGGGAGAAGCTCCTGATGGGGCGTTGGGCGTGATGTCCACCGCAGAGGACGCCGTGTCGTTCTCCGTCAAGGCCACACGCTCCGGTGACTCCGGCCAAGCCGATTTCGCATTGGTCAATGCCGGCGAGCCATCCGAATTCTCGGGGTTGGCCCTTCCCGACGGAGTAAAGGCCTCCATCACGCTGGCCAATACGTCCAATGCGCGCAGGACGGTCACCTTGCGCGCCTACGATGATGCCGGTGCTTCGGTAACCTCCAAGGAAATCACACTGGATGCGAACGCAGCACAAACGATTGAAGCCGGCAATCTTTCCGGCGATCATGGCACCGCGGTCGTGCTGATGTTGGAGGACTCATCCAAGAAAGTGAGCTGGGGAGCGCGGTTCAGTCACGATTCGTTGCAAGACAAGGACATCGCCGGATTGTCCGTCATCGACGCTTCAACGCTGATGCCCGCCACGGTTCATGTCTGGGCTCGGAACGATTCCTCCATCGTCAAGTAGAAGGGTATGCTCGCCGAAGCGTCAGTCTGATGATGTTTCGGCGGCGATATAGCTGCGGGCCGTGCCACTACCTTATTACAAGTGACACGGCCCGCAGTGTTGTCACAGGCCCCAGTCGGGGTCGATTTCCTCGGGCCTGCGCCCATACAATTCCGCTATGCGGGCCACCAGCTCATCCCTGACGGCCAATTGCAGTTCGAGCTTGGTAGGTGCCTCGGTCTGCAACGGCATGCGGTAGAGCACGACTCGTGCGGGAATGCCGTGGCTGGCGGGGAAGCACTGGGACGTCATATTCGGCTCGGTCTGCCAAGGCGTCGGATCCGAAGGCGGCACATCCTCCACCGCGAACTGGAGCGGACGTATCAGTTCCGGCCACGCTTGGCCGAGCCTGCGAACCTGGGCCGCCACCATATCGTCGAACATGCCGGTGCGAGTGCGGTAACGGGGCAGACGGGTGCCGAACATCGGGGTTCGTGTGCCGCGACCGTGGCGGTTGCGGTAGATTCGTGCGTTCCAAGGTGGCTGAAGCATGGTTCCCACCATAGGGCATGGCGGAGGCAACATGCGTTAGGATTGGTTCATTGGCTGTGAACATTCGTCAACGAGGGAGGCACGACAAATGGTGGTACGTTCGTGGTCCGAACTTGATTTCGATAATGTCTGCTCCAACGCCAAGGTGTTCGGTTTCGATTTGGACAACACACTGGCCAGCTCAAAACAGCCGATGAAGCCCGCGATGATCGAACGGTTCTGTGCGTTGCTCGACCATACGGTGGTGGCCCTGATCTCAGGGGGCGGCATGGCGGTGGTCACCTCGCAGGTGCTGGATGTACTCACCCCGAATGCCAGGCGCGGCAATCTGCATGTCATGCCTACCTCCGGCTCCCGGTATTACCGGTGGGATGGCACGCAATGGGCCTTGGTGTATGCGCATGATCTGTCCGAAGCCACCGTGGCCGCTGTCTCGGAAAGTCTTGAGCGACATGCCCGGGAACTGGGATTGTGGGAACAGCAGGTATGGGGGCCTCGAATCGAGAACAGGGGCAGCCAGATCACCTTCTCCGCTCTTGGGCAGTTCGCGCCCGTAGCGGCCAAGCAGGCATGGGATCGCGATAACACGAAGAAACAGGCGCTGGTCGAAGCGGTCAAGGCCGATCTGCCGCATATGCGGGCCAGGGCCGGCGGATACACCAGTGTGGATGTCAGCGAATGCGGCATCGATAAGGCCTATGCCGTGCGCAAGCTGACGCAGACACTTGGCATACGGGCCGATGAAATGGTGTTCGTGGGTGATCGCATGATGCCTACGGGTAATGACTATCCCGCGGTTGAGGCCGGTGCGATCGGTGTTCGTGTTGAGAATCCGCAAGATACGGTACAACTGCTGGATGCACTGCTTGCGCGATTCGATACTCCAGCTCGATAGTGACGCGTTATGGACGGGCCGAGCGTATACAAGTGGTGGCATGCGATGTGGGCACAGGTCTGCAATCTGCTGTTTCCACGCGGCTGCGCTGGGTGTGACGCGCCGGATGAGGTATTGTGTGCGGCATGCTGGGCCCTGTTTGCGCAATGCCGGGAACGGGATGCAGACAGTGGTGGCGGAGCCCGTATATGGTCCGCATCGATTTATCAGGGAGCGGTACGTCGTGCCATTCTCGACTGGAAGGACCACGACGATACCGAGCTTGACGGCCCGTTCGGCCGCATCATGGTGTCGCTGCTGAACAAGACGCCAATACCATCATCATGCTTGGGTCATCGCGTATTGGTGGTTCCGGTGCCATCATCGCGGGCGTCAATGCGCCGAAGAGGACGTGCCCATACGGCACCGTTGGCCAAATCGGTGGCAGGGGCATTGCGTGGGTACGGCGTCGATGCGCGACCATGCAATGCCCTGAGCTCCTCCACCAAGGCACGCTCCGTGCAGCAGGTCTCTTCGGCACAGCGTGCCCGTCGTATCACCGGTCATGTCAGGGTGAAGCGTGATCTCATCGGCAATGGCGACGCGGTGCTTCTCGTTGATGATATCGTCACCACAGGTGCCACTGTGCGGCAATGCGTTCAGGCGTTTCAGCAGGCCGGCACCAAGGTGGTGGGCGTGCTGGTATTGGCGGATGCCGTGGTGCGACGGTCCGATGACGATATCAACGGGTGAATGACATCGGTGACGATGCCCCAGATAGCAGGCGAAGCGCCGTTGCTCGGCATGTAATCGGGGTATCGCGGATTCTCGGCGTGCAATATGGTGATGCCGGCCCGTGAAACCAGCCGCTTGATGGCGATTTCGTCGTCCATGACAGCCGCAACCACATCTCCGGGGACTGGTGCCAACGAACGATCGACAATCAGCAGATCGCCGTTGTGAATACCCGCATTGATCATGGAATCGCCGGCCATCTGCATAACAAACAGCGTGGCCTCGTGCGCCATGGCCTGTGACTCGGATTGCTGTGTCATGCTGCGCCTCCCACCCTGTATTCGAACATCTGTTCGAATACAGTATACGGTAGGACGTCGGACAATATCAGCGTTCGGCGATGTGATATTTAGGCAGGATGATTTCGAAATCGGCACCTCGCGTGTCGTCGACCACTTTGACGGTGCCACCGTGCAATTGGGCCGCCCAGCGCGCGATGGACAGGCCAAGACCGGTGCCGCCCGACTCGGTGCCGGGACCCGTCTTGCCTTTGACAAAGCGCCGGAAGATGTCCAAACGGTCGGAAGGCGCAATCTGGGAGCCGAAATTCACCACATTGGTCACGATGGTGCCTTGGTTTTCGTCCTCGTGGGCGTCGACCAGCACGGTGGTGCCGTCGGCCGAATGTTTCAGCGCGTTGGCGATGATGTTGGTGAATAGCTGGCGCAGGCGGTCCTGATCGCCTTCCATCGTGATGTCGGCCGGCACGGTGACGCGGATGTCGTGGGCGTGGCCACCATCGGCGATTTCCAACGGCTCGATGGTCTCGTCAAGAAAGTCGGCGAAGTTGAACTTTTCGATATTCAGACTCGCCGCACCGGCCTCCATACGGCTCAGGTCCAGTAGGAAGGCGATGAGATCGGAGAGACGCTGCGTTTGGGTGAGGATGCTCTCCAGATTGGTGGGAGTGGGCTCGGTGACGCCGTCGGCCATGTTCTCGACCATCGCCTGCAAAGCGGAAACGGGCGTGCGCAGCTCATGGCTCACATTGGCGATCATGTCGCGGCGCATTTTATCGGCATGCTCGAGTTCGCCGGCCATCTCGTTGAACGAGCGAGCCAGCTTGCCGACCTCGTCATGACGATCCTGATCGATATCCACGCGGACCGTGTAATCGCCATCCGCCATGGCTTCGGCCACATCGCGCATCTGGCGTAGGGGAGCGGTGATGCCGCGAGAGAAGAAATAGGTGATGCCCAAGGCCACCACCAAAGTCAGCGGCATGGCGATCCAACCGGACCAGCCGAATTTCAGGAGGAACCAGCACATGGCAAACGCGATGGCAGTGGCGATAACGATCAGTGCGCTGAGTTCCAGCTTCAGAGATGAGAACAAATCAACCGGCTTGACGCGAGGTTTCATCGCATCAAGCCGGGATTGCTGTTGTTTTTTGGATGCCATCACGCGGTCGGCGGCTCGAAAGCGTAGCCCACGCCATGCACGGTGCGGATGGTATCGGCACCGAGCTTATGGCGCAGCGCCTTGACGTGGCTGTCGACGGTGCGGGTGCCGGATGCGTCGACCCAGTCCCAGACCTCTTCGAGCAGCTTTTCGCGGGTGAGCACCGACTTCGGGCGGCGGGCCAGCGTGGCCAGCAGATCGAACTCGGTGGGGGTCAGATGCACCTGTTCGCCGTTCACGGTGACGATGCGCTGGGCCGGGTCGATGACCATCGAACCGAAGTCGAGCAGCTTCTCGTTCTCCGAGTTCTTGGCGATGACCTTCGCACGCTCCACGCGGCGCAGCAGCGCCTTGCAGCGGGCGATAAGCTCGCGCATGGAGAACGGCTTGGTCATGTAATCATCGGCACCCGCTCCCAGACCGATGACCTTGTCGGCCTCGTCATCACGTGCGGTGAGGATCAGCACCGGCACCGGACGTTCGGCGACGATGCGTTTGGTGGCCTCTAGACCATCCATAACCGGCAGCATGATGTCCATGATCACCAGATCGGGGCGTAGCTGGGACGCGGCCTGGACGGCGGAAGCGCCGTCCCCGGCCACGCGAGCGGTCCATCCTTCAGCGGTGATGCGCTGGGCGATGGCCGTGGCGAGCGTGGGCTCGTCCTCGACCACCAGCACCGTGCGCGGTGTCGTATTCTGACGCGCTGTGGTATTGAGCATAAATAAACCGGTTACCTTTCAGCCTGTTGACCAGTTCAGTCTTCCGGCTTCAAGAATACAACTCCCAGAGCCGGAACGGTGATCTTCGCCGAGAACGGACGTGAATGATATTCGCCCTCGACCGCTTCGAAGGTGCCGTTGTGGATGTCGGAGCCGCCGTACTTGGCGTCATCGGTGGTGAACACTTCGGTCCACTTGCCGCCGGTGGGCAGCGCCACCTGGTAATCGGACCAGGCCTCACCGGAGAAGTTGACCACCACAGCCAAGGTCTCGCCCTTGGTACCGATGCGCAGGAAGCTCAGCGTGTTGTGGTCGGCATCGTCGCTGGTCAGCCACTGGAAGCCGGCCGGGTCGAAGTCCTGGCTCCATAGTGCCGGATGCGCCTTGTAGAAGGCGTTAAGGTCGGCGACCATGGTCTGGACCTGACGGTGCTCCTGCCAGTTCAGGCAATCCCAATCGATGGAGGCGTCGTGATCCCACTCGCCCCACTGGGCCAGCTCGTTGCCCATGAAGGAGAGCTTCTTGCCTGGGTGAGCCCACTGATAGGCGAACATCGAACGCACGCCGGCCAGCTTCTGCCAGTCATCGCCCGGCATCTTGCCGTACAGGGAACCCTTGCCGTACACGACTTCGTCGTGGCTGATGGGCAATACGTAGTGTTCGGAGTAGGCGTACACCATGGAGAAGGTGATCTCGTTGTGGTGCCACTTGCGGTTGATGGGCTCCTCGTGCAGATACTCGAGGGTGTCGTGCATCCAGCCCATGTTCCACTTCATGCCGAAGCCGATGCCGCCGGCGGAAGTGGGGGCGGTGATGCCCGGCCATGCGGTGGACTCCTCGGCGATCACCATGACGCCGGGGTTGTTCTTGTACGCGGTGGCGGTGGCCTCCTTGAGGAAGTCGATGGCCTCCAGGTTCTCGCGTCCGCCGTAGATGTTCGGGCGCCAATGGCCGGGTTCGCGGCTGTAGTCGAGGTAGAGCATGGAGCTGACGGCATCCACGCGCAGTGCATCGACGTGCAGGTCCTCAAGCCAGAACAGGGCGTTGGCCACCAGGAAGTTGCGTACTTCGCGGCGTCCGAAGTTGAACACATAGGTGCCCCATTCAGGGTGTTCGCCGCGCAGCGGGTCCGGGTCCTCGTACAGCGGGGTGCCGTCGAAGCGGCCGAGCGCGAAGGCATCCTTCGGGAAGTGGGCGGGCACCCAGTCCATGATCACGCCGATGCCGGCCTGATGGAACTGGTCGACCAGGTAACGGAAGTCGTCGGGGGAACCGAGACGGGAGTCGACCGCATAGTAGCCGGTGACCTGATAGCCCCAGGAGCCGGAGAACGGGTGCTGGGCCAGTGGCATGAACTCCACGTGGGTGAAGCCTTCCTGCTTGACGTAGTCCACGAGCTGCTTGGCCAGGTCGCGGTAGGTCAGTCCCTGCCTCCAGCTGCCGGCGTGCACCTCATAGATGGAGACCGGGCCATCATGCGGGTTGGTGGTGCGGCGGTGCTGCATCCAGGCGTCATCGTTCCACTTGTAGGTGGATTCGGTGACGATGGAGGCGGTGTTCGGCGGAACTTCGTGCTGACGCTCCATCGGGTCAGCCTTCATCTCCCACGTGTAATTGGCGTTCAGGATCTGGAACTTGTAGGTCTCGCCCGCGCCGATTCCGGGGATGAAGATCTCCCACACGCCGGAGGAGCCGAGCTCGCGCATGGCATGACGGCGGCCATCCCAAGCGTTGAAGTTACCGACTACGCGCACGGCATGGGCGTTCGGGGCCCACACGGAGAATGCGGTGCCTACCACCTGTTCGCCGGGCGTGCCGTCTGCGCCGCCCATCGGATCGTCATAGCGCAGCACATGCGCGCCAAGCGTCTCCCAGAGCTTCTCGTGACGGCCCTCGCCGAACAGATAGGTGTCCATGTCGCCGACTGTGGGCATATAGCGATATGGGTCGTCCTCAATGAGCACTGCGCCGCTTTCCCACTCGGTCCTGACACGGTAGTCGGGAATCGTGGGCTGCTTCTTAGTGCCGGAAGCCGGCACGGTAACCACGAACACGCCGTTGTATTCGTGGGTCATCGGGTATTCGCCATCCTGGGTGAGGATGGTCACGGACTTGGCAAGCGGACGCAGCACGCGGATTGTGGCGGTGTCGGCATGCTTGCCGATGCCGAGATGCCCGCCGAGAACTCCGTGGGGATTGTAGAATTCAGCATTGCTCACCGCATCGAGGTCGCCTTGGGCGACAGGCACGGTGACGGTATCTTCCTTGATCTTCGTTTCTTCAGCCATGACCCAAAGTCTACGTGCGTTGGAGTCGTAAACGCTACATTGGCGCGTCGAAAATGGCGAATTCTTGCCCTTTTCGGTGTGTCTTCGTGGTTGTGAGCGCTCTCATAGGGGCGGTCCAGGCCGCATGGCATAATTATTCGAGTTTTTGTGTGTAAGCCGTCAGTTCTCGGAGGGTACATGTCTTACAAAGTCGGCGATATGGTCGTCTATCCGCGTCATGGTGCAGCGAAGGTGGAGGCCATTACCGAGCGGACGGTCAAGGGAGTGACGCGCGAATATCTGCAGTTGTCCGTACTCTCTTCCGATGGTTTGGTCATCAACGTTCCCGTGGACAATGCCAAGAAGGTCGGCGTGCGTGACATCGTCTCCGCATCCGAAGTGGCCAAGGTATTCGGCATCCTGCGGACCCCGATCATCGAGAAAGAGATGAACTGGTCTCGCCGTTACAAGCTGAACGTCGAAAAGATCGCCACCGGCGATGTCAACAAGATCGCCGAAGTGGTTCGCGATCTCGCCCAGCGCGATGTCGACGAGCACGGCCTGTCCGCGGGGGAGAAGCGTATGCTCACCAAGGCCCGCGCCATTCTGACTTCTGAGATCGCCTTGTCCGAGAAGATCGACGAGGCGGAAGCCCAGCGTCTGCTCGACGTGAATCTGGGCTACGAGCCCGCTCAGCCCGGTGACGACAAGCATCACACCGCCGAGCCCGAAGAGGCCGCGGCCGATACTTTGGCTCGTGTTGAAGCCGAGAAGAAGTCCAAGAAGAAGTGATTTGATTGTTTTGAGGCCCCGGTCGTGTCCTTATGCGATGCGCCGGGGCTTCGTGATTCATAATCGTTTGCTGCCGTTCGTCTGGGCAACGCCATCGAAGGGGACTGCATGGGGTCTGTAGGAGTGCTGATAGGGCAAGGTTTTGACGCTCACCGTTTTGCGCCTGCTGGCTCAGGCCGTGAACTGTGGATTGCCGGGCTCTACTGGCCGGTGCCTGATTCATGCAGCGAGGCCGATGCCGCCAAATACGAGGGGATCGAAGGCGATTCCGATGGCGATGTGGCCGCGCACGCTCTGATTGACGCGTTGCTTGCCGCCGCCCGATTGGGAGACATTGGTTCACTGTTCGGTGTCGGTGCGGACGCGCATGGTGCCGGAATGCATGGCATCGATATGTTGCAAGAAGTTGTGGCGCATCTGGCATCCAACGGGTATACGCCGGCATCGGCCTCGGTGGCGATCATCGGCAACCGCCCGAAAATCGGCACACGCCGTGCTGAAGCCGAAGCCGCCCTGTCTGCGGCGGTTGGTTGCCCGGTATCGGTTACTGCCACCACCACCGACCATATGGGATTCACTGGCCGCGGCGAAGGCATCGCCGCCATCGCCAATGCCTTGGTGGAGAAGATATAACAAAGCCCCCGCTATGAATTCGCCAGCGGGGGCAAGAAAAAATGGATGAGATTACTTCCGCATCGTCTCCACGGCTTTGGCGATAGCCCAGAACAGGGTGGAAAGCGTCACGATGATGAAGCTCGGGGGAGCGGGGAACATCGCCGACAGCACGAGTCCGGCCCAAATCGACACCAAGCACAGCACGCTGGCGATCACCATTGCCTTGAATGGGGAGCCGGCCAGAATATTGGCGGTGGCCGCGGGCGTAATCACCAGTGCGAAAATCAGCAAGGTGCCCACTGCCGGCACGGCGATGGTGATCACACCGGCCATAATCGCCATAAACGCCACGTTCATCAGCCCGATCGGCACACCCTTGGCCTGTGCCACCTGCTCATCCAGCGAGCTGAACAGCAGCGGGCGGTAGATGATGGCCAACAATGCCAGCAGCAGTACGTCGAACACGGCGAAGCCGATGATCTGGCCGGTGGTGATGGTCAGGATCGAGCCGAAGAGGATCGACTGCATCTGCTGGGAGGCGGAACTCGACAATCGCGCGAAGAACAGACCCAAGCCGGTGGCGAAGGCCAGCACGGTGCCGGTGGCGATTTCACGCTCGGAAACGCGCTTGCCCAAAGCACCGATCACCAGTGCGCCGCCCAGTGCGAACACGCCCATGCCCAGTGACACGGGCAGGCCGAGCAACACCGCGCCGGTCGCGCCCGGCAGACCGATATGGGCCAGCGCATGGGCCGCGAAGGTGGAACGACGGGCGATGGTGAAGTATCCCATGACACCGGCGGCTAGGGCAATGCACAGGCCGGCGATGAAGGCGTTGGTCATGAATGGAGCGGACAGTGTATCCAGCCATTCGGGATCATACGAAAAGTTGATGGTGCTCATGTCTCTGTATTTTCTCCATGCCTGAGCTGCAGTCCGTTGATGGGCTGTGGGTCGGCTCGCTTGATGTTATCGATTCTCGGCGCTGATGGCGGCACTGCCATTGGTGGCATTGCCGTGCTCGTGATGGTGCAATTGCGCCACTTCGGCTGCCGTGTGCATATCCTGCGGCTGGTCCTGGAGCTCATCCGGCGTCGGGGTCACGAACATGTCTCCCTGCGGAGTGGTGACCACCTGCACCTGTGTGCCGTAGAGGTGGGTGAGTAGGTCGGAGTCGAGCACTTTGTGCATATCGGCGTAGTGCGGGTGACCGTCGAGCAAGTAGACGGCACCGGTCAGAATCGGCAAGAGCATATTGAGATCGTGCGCAACCACCTGGATGGTCATGTTCAGTTCGCGGTTCAGCTTGGCCAGCACGTGTACGGTGGCGCGCTGACTGGCCAGATCGAGGTTGGCCAACGGCTCGTCAAGCATCAGCAGTTGTGGGTCGCACACCAACGCCTGGGCGATGGCCACACGCTGGCGCAAACCGCCGGACAGTTCGGACAGACGGTACCGCGCCTTGTCGGCGATGCCGGTGAACTCCATCGCCTCGAGCGCTTTGGCTTTCTGGGCCTTGGTGATGGGGTGGATGCCGAATCGGGTGCCGGTCAGGCCCAGCAACACGGATTGTTCGGCGGTGAGATTGGAATCGACATTCGCCACATAGCTCTGCGGCACATATCCGATGCGTTTGTTCATCTCGCCTGCGGGCTTGCCCAGCACGGTCAGGCTGCCATGACAGAGCGGCAAAAGGCCCAGCTCGGCCCTCATCATCGTGGTTTTGCCGGTGCCGTTGGTGCCGACGATGGCCGTGACCGAACCGGTGGGAATGGCGAAGGTGCCATGCTGCCAGATGATATGGTCGCCACGCTTGATGGCGGCATCGCTGAACACGATGCAATCGGAAGTTTCACTCATAACGCCCGATTGTGGCAAACGATGCTGACAATCGTTCTCAATATCGTGTACGGATGGTGATAACCAAAGAGAAGGGTTGTGCGGCCATCTCGACAATGGTCGCACAACCCTTCTCATGCAAGGCGTCTATTGGCATTGGCACGAATCCGATGCCGGTGTCCTTTGCTTCTAACTATTTGCCGGAGTCGGTCTGGTCGTTGCCGGAGGCATCGCCGGAATCGCCATTGGCGGCATCGGCCTTTGCCGAATCCTGAGATGAGTCACTGGATGCGGCCGCCTTGCACTGACGGATGTACTTGGGGTCCGTGCTGGAACCGGTGCTGGCCTTGGAGTCTTGCGCATTGGCATCATCCGTGGCGGAGCCTTCGGCGCTGGAATCATCGGAATTCGCGTTGCTGTCCGCGGTATCGCCGTCCGTGGCGTCTTCGCAGCCATAGCTTGGATCCACCGCGTCGATGATGGTGTTGATGAGCTGGTTGATCCAGGCGTTCAGCGTGTCGGCGTCCTTGGGCATTTGTTCGGAGACGTCGACTACCGGCACATCGGCGCGACCGGCAGCGCCAGTGATCATATTGGTCGCGTCACTGGCTTCCTGCGTGTTGTTGACCAGCACATCCACGCCCTTGTCTTCGATGAGTTTCTGGAAAGACTGCAGGTCCGCGGGTGCCGGTTCGCCGCCGGAAGCGGTCGATTGCGTATACCCCTTGGGCGTCTGATCTTTGAACCCAAGATCGGCCATCAGATAATAGACCACGGGTTCGGTGGCTGCATAGGTGAGGTTGGAGTGGGACTTGGTGAACTCGGACGCCCATGTTTCCAACGATTTCTCGTCCGCCTGCCATGCCTTGAGCCGCTTCTGGAAGGCCTTCTTCTTGCTGGGGAGTGCCTTTATATATGCATCGGTGATGGCCGTGGCCATGCTGGATCGAGCGTCTTTGGAGAACCACAGATGCGGGTTATCGCCCTCGACGGCACCCATGACGGAAGCGGCGGATACGATATTCGTGGTCTTGGTCATCGATTTGGTGGCCCAGGAATCGTAGCCCGCACCGTTGGCCACGATGATTTGGGCCTTGGACAGCTTGGCGACATCCGAGGTCTTTGGCTCGAAATCGTGGGCATCCACATTGGTGGAGTTCACGATGGACGTGACTTCCACATCATCGCCGCCCAGCTCGGCAGCCAGCGAGCCCCATTGATTGAGGGAGACCACCACATTGATCGGCCCGGTCGGTGCGGGAACGCTGGTCTTGTTGTCCGGCTCGGTTTCAGCGGGGGAGGTGGCTGCGCATGCGGTGGTCGCGAACAACAGGACGGCGCTCAGGCCGGCTGCGGCGAGTCGCGTAAGTCGTGTGATTTGAGTCCCCATGGCACGCCTTCTTCGTGAGAGCGAACGATATATAATCCTGACTTGTTCCAACGATAGCCTATCGTTTCGATAGAATGCACCGAAACTACAGGGGAGGGCGTTGATGTCCACAAAAATCGACGGTAAGCAGATTGCGGCCGAAATCAAGACCAACCTTGCCGAGCGAGTGAACAAGCTCAAGGCGCAGGGCATCCAACCGGGGCTGGGCACGCTGCTGGTGGGCGAGGACCCCGGGTCGATGAAGTACGTGGCCGGCAAGCACGCCGATTGCCAGGAAGTGGGCATTACCTCAGTCAAGAAGGAACTGCCGGCGGACGCCAGCTTCGACGACATCGCCGCTGCCGTACGCGAACTCAACGAAGATCCGGCCTGCACCGGGTTCATCGTCCAGCTGCCGTTGCCCAAGGGCATCAACGAGAACGCGATCATCGACATGATCGACCCGGCCAAGGATGCCGACGGCATGCACCCGTACAACCTTGGCGAACTGGTGCTGCATGTGCGCGGCGACATTTCGACGCCGCTGCCTTGCACTCCGCGCGGTGTGCTCGAGCTACTCGACGCCTATGACATTGATCTGAACGGCAAGGAAGTGTGCGTGCTTGGCCGCGGCATCACCATTGGCCGCACGATTGGCCTAATGCTCACGCGCAACGCCGTCAACGCCACCGTCACCCTGTGCCACACCGGTACCCGGGATGTGGCCGACCACATGCGCCGCGCCGACGTGATCGTTGCCGCAATGGGTTCGGCTGGATTCGTGACGCCCGACAAAATCAAGGACGGCGCCGTGCTGGTCGACGTGGGCGTCAGCCGCGTCTACGACGAAGAAGCCGGTCGCTACCGCATCAAGGGCGACGTGGACAAGGCCTGCTACGACAAGGCCTCCGCCTACACCCCCAACCCCGGAGGCGTGGGCCCCATGACCCGAGCCATGCTCCTAGCCAACGTCGTGGAAATGGCCGAACGACACGCCTAGAGTTTCCTAGGAAATTTGGGCAGAGTTGCTTGTATTGTGAGTATCTGTATGCCTGTAGGGTGTGCGTATAACTGAATATCGAGAAATTATCCATCCACTATTAGAAACCATATATTTACATGGCAGAGAACAACACTGAAGTCACCAAGGTTGCCATCAACGACATCGGCACCGAAGAGGACTTCATCAAGGCAGTCGATTCCACCATCAAGAACTTCGATGATGGTGATCTGGTTGAGGGCACCGTCGTCAAGATCGATCACGACGAAGTCCTCCTGGACATCGGCTACAAGACCGAGGGTGTCATCCCCTCCCGCGAGCTTTCCATCAAGAAGGACGTTGATCCTGACGAAGTCGTCGAGGTCGGCGACACCATCGAGGCCCTTGTCGTCACCAAGGAAGACAAGGAAGGCCGTCTGATTCTGTCCAAGAAGCGTGCCCAGTACGAGCGCGCCTGGGGCGACATCGAGAAGATCAAGGAAGCTGACGGCGTCGTTGAGGGCACCGTCATCGAAGCCGTCAAGGGCGGCCTCATCGTCGACATCGGTCTGCGTGGCTTCCTGCCTGCCTCCCTCGTTGAGATGCGTCGCGTCCGCGACCTCTCCCCGTACATCGGCCAGAAGATCAAGGCCAAGATCCTTGAGCTCGACAAGAACCGCAACAACGTGGTCCTGTCCCGTCGCCAGTACCTCGAGGAGACCCAGTCCGAGGTCCGCGAGACCTTCCTGTCCCAGCTCAAGAAGGGCCAGATCCGTGAGGGCGTGGTGTCCTCCATCGTTAACTTCGGCGCTTTCGTCGATCTCGGCGGTGTTGACGGCCTGATTCACGTTTCCGAGCTGTCCTGGAAGCACATCGACCACCCGTCTGAGGTCGTCAAGGTCGGCGACAAGGTCACCGTCGAGGTGCTCGACGTCGATCTCGACCGTGAGCGTATCTCCCTGTCCCTGAAGGCGACTCAGGAGGATCCGTGGCAGCGCTTCGCTCGCACCCACGTTCCCGGCCAGATCGTCAAGGGCAAGGTCACCAAGATCGTCCAGTTCGGTGTCTTCATCTCCGTCGAGGACGGCATCGAGGGCCTGGTGCACATCTCCGAGCTCGCCAACCGTCACGTCGAGAACCCGGAGACCGTGGTCAAGCCGGGCGAGACCGTGTTCGTCAAGGTGATCGACGTCGACCTCGATCGTCGCCGCATCTCCCTGTCCCTCAAGCAGGCCAACGACTCCGTTGACCCGGCTTCCGAGGACTTCGATCCGGCCATCTACGGCATGCCGGCCGAGTACGACGAGCAGGGCAACTACAAGTACCCCGAAGGCTTCGACCCGAACACCAACGAGTGGATCGCTGGTTACGAGAAGCAGCGCGAGGAGTGGGAGTCTCAGTACGCCGCCGCTCACGAGCTGTGGGAGGAGCACAAGGAGTTCGTGGCCAAGGAGCTGGAGAACGCTGCCGAATCCGCAGCCGCCGACGGCCAGGGCCCGAAGGAAGAGAAGCCGGTCGAGGAGACCTCCAACTACTCTTCCGCTGCTCCGACTACCGGTACCCTCGCCGACTCCGATCAGCTCGCCGCCCTGCGCGACCAGCTGCTCGGCAAGTGAGTTTGCCGCGAAGCTAGCGCTTAGCGTTTAACGGAAACCCGGTCCGATTGGGCCGGGTTTCTTGTGTTTTTGGAGTTATCCGCCAATGACTCACCTCAGTCTCGCTACGCGAGCCGGATCCCCTCCCTGAGGGGAGCTGTCGGCGATAGCCGGCCGAGGGGAGCGCCAGCTATCATGGGCACCATGATGCGAATAGGACTGACCGGCGGCATCGCCGCGGGCAAAAGTACGGTGGCGGCGCGACTCAAGCAACTCGGCGCGTTGCATATCGACTACGATGCGCTGGCGCATCAGATCGTCGAACCCGGGGGAGTGGCGCTGCCACAGATCGTCGCCGAGTTCGGTCCTGATGCATTGCTCGCCGATGGCACTATGAACCGGCCATGGATTGCCGATCATGTCTTCGGCGCGAACGCCGCGCCGGGCGCACGTGAACGGCTCGACGCCATCGAGCACCCATTGATCTATGCCGAGGCGGCGCGACTGGAGCATGAGCACCCCGAGGCAGCCATCATCATTCACGACATTCCACTGCTCGCCGAGGTCATTGACGATATTCCATTCGCCTTTGACCATATCGTCACGGTCGAAGCTCCCGTGTGCATGCGGCTCGACCGTATGGTCGAGGAACGCGGCATGAGCCTGGAACAGGCCGAGGCCCGCATCCGCCACCAATCCAGTGAGGAGGAGCGGCGGGCCATAGCCGATATCGTCATCGACTCCACCCATCCATTGCCCGAGATGCTGGCCCAAGTGGGTGAGATATACGCAGGATGGTGCGCAGGTCGCTAAGATGAGGCCCTATGGGATTCAATATCGAGCGCGCGGACAAGCCTTTCGTCGTCAAATCGCCATATAAGCCATCCGGCGACCAGCCGCAGGCCATCGCCGAACTGGCCGAACGCGTCGAAAACGGCGAGAATGATGTGGTTCTTATGGGTGCCACCGGTACCGGCAAAACCGCAACCACCGCCTGGCTGATCGAAAAGCTGCAGCGACCGACCCTGATTATCGAGCCCAACAAGACGCTCGCTGCGCAGCTATGCGCCGAATTCCGCGAACTCATGCCGGACAACGCCGTGAGCTACTTCGTGAGCTACTACGACTACTACCAGCCCGAGGCATACATCCCGCAGACCGACACCTATATAGAAAAGGACTCCAACATCAACGACGATGTGGAGCGCCTGCGCCACCAAGCCACCGCAAACCTGCTGACCCGCCGCGACTGCGTGGTTGTGGCCACCGTCTCCTGCATCTACGGCTTGGGCACGCCGGAAGAATACGCCGGTCGCATGCTCTTCCTCAAAGTCGGGCAGGAAATCAACCGCGACGACCTGCTGCGCCAATTCGTGGCCATGCAGTACAAGCGCAACGACATCGCCTTCACGCGCGGCACCTTCCGCGTGCGCGGCGATACGGTCGAAATCATCCCGGTCTACGAGGAACTGGCCGTGCGCATCGAATTCTTCGGCGACGAGATCGACCGCATCTCCACGCTGCACCCGCTGACCGGCGACGAGATCGACGAGGAAAACGAAGTCCACATCTTCCCGGCCTCCCATTATGTGGCCGGCCCCGAACGCATGGAACGGGCGCTCAAAACCATTCGCGAGGAACTCGACGAACGCCTGGCAGAACTGCGCAAACAAGGCAAGGAGCTGGAAGCGCAGCGCCTCAACATGCGCACCACCTACGATCTGGAAATGCTCACCCAAGTTGGCGTGTGCTCAGGCGTCGAAAACTATTCGCGCCACTTCGACGGCCGCGCCGCTGGCACCCCGCCGCACACGCTGCTCGACTTCTTCCCTGACGACTTCCTGCTGGTCATCGACGAATCACACGTCACTGTGCCGCAGATCGGTGCCATGTACGAGGGCGATGCCTCCCGCAAGCGCACGCTGGTCGAACACGGCTTCCGCCTGCCCTCCGCGATGGACAACCGACCACTCAAATGGCCGGAATTCCTGCAGCGCGTCGGCCAGACCGTGTACCTGTCCGCCACGCCAGGCGACTATGAGATGGGACTGTCCGATGGGGTGGTCGAACAGATTATCCGCCCAACCGGTCTGCTGGACCCGAAGATCGACGTACGCCCGGTCAAGGGGCAGATCGACGATCTGCTCGCCGAGATCAAGGCCCGTGTGGCCAAGAACGAGCGCGCGCTGGTCACCACTCTGACCAAGAAGATGGCCGAGGACTTGACCGACTATCTGCTGGAACGCGGCATCAAGGTCGAATACCTGCATTCTGATGTGGATACGTTGCGCCGCGTCGAACTGCTGCGCATGTTGCGCGAAGGCAAGATCGATGTGATTGTCGGTATCAACCTGCTGCGTGAGGGCCTCGATTTGCCGGAAGTATCGCTGGTGGCGATTCTTGACGCCGACAAGGAAGGATTCCTGCGCTCCTATCGTTCGCTCATCCAGACCATCGGCCGTGCGGCCCGAAACGTGTCCGGCACGGTGATCATGTACGCCGACGAGACCACCGAAGCCATGCGGCAAGCCATCGACGAGACTGACCGTCGCCGCGCCAAGCAGATTGCCTACAACCAGGAGCATGGCATCGATCCCAAGCCCCTGATCAAGAAGATCAGCGACGTCAACGACATGCTCGCCAAGGAGGATGTGGACACCCAGACCTTGCTTGAAGGTGGCTACCGCAACGCGGGCAAGGCCGGCAACACGCACCTGGGCGTGCCGGTACTCGATCCCAACGAGGCAGACAAACGCCACGAGGAGATCCTGAAGGCCGGCCTGCCCGCGCAGGACCTCGCCGACCTGATTCGCCAACTGAGCGAACAGATGCACACCGCCGCCGAACAACTCCAGTTCGAACTTGCGGCCCGTCTGCGCGACGAGATCCGAGACCTCAAAAAAGAACTCCGTCAAATGACGGAAGCCAACAAGTAACCAAATTCCCATACCCGAGGCGGGCAGTCAGGGGATGCGTTGTCGACCGTAAAGACTTGGCCTGAGCGGCCCGGAGCGTGTCGAACAACACATCCCCTGACTGCCTGGCGATCAGCGCTACCGGAACGGCCCCAAAACCGTCACATACATAAGTTAGTGTAGGGAATCATGGCAGAAACCCCACTCGCATTTGAAATCATCACCTTCGTGGTGCTCGCGTTGTTCTTTATCGTCGACCTGTTCGTCATCGGGCGTCGACCGCATGTGCCCTCCACCAAGGAATGCGTGCAGCATATCGCCTTCTTCGTGGTTATGGCGCTGATCTTCGGCGGATGCATCTGGTTCTTCGCCGGCTCCAAGCCCGCCATCGAGTTCTATTCCGGCTGGCTCACCGAATACTCGTTGTCCATCGACAACCTATTCGTGTTCGTCATTATCATGTCGAACTTCGCGGTGCCCAAGCAGATTCAGAAGTATGTGCTGTCCATCGGCATCACCATTGCTTTGATTTTCCGTGGCATTTTCATTCTGATCGGCGCGGCCCTGATCTCCCGCTTCACGTGGGTGTTCTTCCTGTTCGGTGCCTTCCTGATCTACACCGCCGTCAAACTGGTGCTCGGCGGCGATGAAGATGAGGAATATCACGAGAACGGCATCATCCGTAATCTGCGCAAGATCATCAAGATTACCGACGACTACGACGGCGAGAAGCTGCGCACCACCAAGAACGGCGTGCGTTACTGGACCCCGATGCTCATCGTGTTCCTGACCATCGGCACCACCGACGTCATGTTCGCTTTCGACTCGATTCCCGCGATCTTCGGCCTGACCAAGGATCCGTTCCTGGTGTTCACCTCCAACGTGTTCGCACTGCTCGGCCTGCAGCAGCTGTACTTCCTGCTGGGTGCTCTGCTCGACAAGCTCGTCTACCTGCCTGCCGGCCTGTCCGTGGTGCTGGGCTTCATCGGCGTCAAGCTCATCATGGAGGCCCTGCACGGCAATACCTTGCCGTTCATCAACGGCGGCGAAGGCGTCCATTGGGTGCCGGAGGTGCCCACATGGCTGTCGCTGGCTGTGATTGTGCTCGCAATTGGCGGCGCATCCGTGGCTTCCGTGATCAAGATGAAGAGCATGGAAAGCGCTGAAAAGGCCTGAAATCGTTAGAGAATACAACCCTTAAACCCAGTCAACACAACAATGTGAGCGCTCACAACACACCGTGAAGAAAACTTGTCATGAGTCGGCTCGCGCTAGTAGACTGGGTTTCGGCAAATGGGGCAATCGCGCCTCGAACCAAATTGAACAAGAATAGGCAGGCATTCATGCGTAAAGCCAAGATCGTAGACACCATCGGTCCTTCCACCGAGGATTACGACAACCTCCTGAAGCTCGTTGAAGCTGGTATGGACGTTGCTCGTCTGAACCGCTCCCACGGCACCCCCGAGGATCACCTCAAGGTCTACAACAACGTGCGCAAGGCCAGCGAAGCCACTGGTCGCAACGTTGCCGCGCTCGTTGATTTGCAGGGCCCGAAGATTCGCTGCGGTTGGTTCAAGAAGAACGCCGATGGCGAAGACAAGGTTCAGCTGCAGCTCGGCCAGGAATTCGTCATCACCACTGATGACGTCGAGGGCGACGAGCACATCACCTCCACCACCTTCAAGGGCCTGCCGGGCGATTGCCACCCGGGCGACCCGATCCTGATCGATGACGGCAAGGTCCGTCTTGAGGTCACCAAGGTCGAGGGCAACAACGTGTACACCAAGGTCGTCGTGGCCGGTCCTGTGTCCTCCCACAAGGGCATCAACCTGCCGGGCGTCGCCGTCTCCCTGCCGGCTCTGACCGAGAAGGATGAGGCCGACCTGCGTTGGGCCATCCGCACCGGTGCCGACGTCATCGCCATGTCCTTCGTGCGTTTCGCCACCGACATCGACCGCGCCCACGAGATCATGGACGAGGAAGGCCGTCGCATCCCGATCATTGCCAAGATCGAGAAGCCGCAGGCTCTGGAGAACCTCGAAGAGATCGTCAAGACCTTCGACGGCGTCATGGCCGCCCGTGGCGACATGGCCGTTGAGTGCCCGCTGGAAGAGGTCCCGCTGGCCACTAAGCGCATCATCGAGCTGGCTCGCCAGTACGCCAAGCCGGTCATCGTGGCTACCGAAGTCCTCGGCTCCATGGTGAACTCCCCGGTTCCGACTCGTGCAGAGGCTTCCGACTGCGCCAACGCCATCCTCGACGGCTCCGACGCCACCATGACCTCCAACGAGACCGCCGTTGGTAAGTACCCGGATGTGACCGTGGCCACCATGGCCCGTATCTCCGGCTACGCCACCGACCACGGCTTCGACCGTATCCCGGAGCTCAAGAACCTTGACATGTCCTCCACCGGCGCTGTCTCCTCCGCCGCTGTGGACCTGGCCGACAAGCTCAACGCCAAGGCCATCGTTGCTTACACCCAGACCGGTGCCACCGTGCACCGCGTCTCCCGTGAGCGTCCGGCCGCCCCGATCTACGGCCTGACCAGCAACGAGCACACCTACCACTGGCTGGCTCTGTCCTGGGGCGCCGAAGCCTTCCTGCTCAAGGAGGACTACCACGACAAGTCCCGCAAGGATCTCATGGTCTACACGGACAAGGTCCTCAAGGATGCTGGCAAGGTTGCTGACGGCGACAAGATCGTCATCCTGAGCTCTGCTCAGGGCGATCACCAGCCGGGCCGCACTGACTCCATCTACGTGCACACCGTTGGCGCTTGCGACTGATTTCAGGCTTCTGGTAGCTGCTGACAGCTAGCATATAGCACACGAAAGCCCCCATCCAAAGTGGATGGGGGCTTTCGTTATCTGTTATGTTGCGATTGTGTGGTGATTGCAATGGCCCACAGTCACCGCGGTGATCGAGCGTGGCGATCAGTCGTTGAGATGATCGAGCGTGCCGCTCTTCAGGCGCAAAATGGCGACCATGGTCTTGGCATCCACAATCGTGCCATTGACCACCATCTCATAGGCATCGTCCACCGACACCATACGCACGTCGGAACGCGGAGTCTCCGGGCCGATTTCCTGACGGGAAGCCGGGGTAAGACCGGTGGCGAAGAAGATTGCGGTGTGCTGGGTGGAATAGCTCGGCGTGTTCATAAAACGGGTGAACTGCGTAAGCTTGGTGGCGTCGAAACCGGCCTCTTCGGCCAGCTTGCGCTTAGCTACATCGGTCGGGCGTTCGGACGGGTTGTTGGCGTGACCGGCCGGAATCTCCAACGTCCAACGATGGTTGGCGATGCGATACTGCTCGACCAGCGGAATCATGCCATCATCGGTGACGGCCAGCACAGCCACAGTGTCGCCATTGTTCTCCTGAACAAAGTAGCGTTCAAACGAACCGATTTGATTCGACTCATAGGAGACGTGATCGACATTGAAATAATGCGTCTCCACAATCTGTCTACGGGAAATCTCCTTGACCGGAGAGGGGCGCCAGGGATCGAACTGACGGTAAGTTTCGTTGCTCATAAGCCCTCCTAACAAAAGCGATACATCGAAACTACAGCCCATTGTAAGCGGTGAAACCACGCAGGAGAACGGGCAACACACGGGTACGCCGTCCGCGATATCGACGTGTTTCGCCTGTTTTACCGGGGGAATGGAGGATTGGCGCGTGTCTTGTGTCGCAAGAGTCGAATTGGTATGCTACTCTCTTCAGAGTGCTTTGGCACGCCCTCGTATCCCAATTGGTAGAGGAAGCAGCCTCAAAATCTGCGCAGTGTGGGTTCGAGTCCCACCGAGGGCACCCAAAAGTCCGGGTCATACGGCATCACGATGGCGCGGGGCGAATTGTTCGCTCCGCGCTTTTTCGTATTCTCAGCACCGTCGTCTGGCCTCACGATGTAACGCGGACCAGCTGCTCCGGCAAGTTCTTGGGATGGGGTCGCATTATCAACCTCAACATGTTGTTGAGGTTGATAATGGTCTGATGGCATGGTGACATTGTTCGTCACGAGGTACGCAACAGAGACATTGAAGAATGCGGATAAGTATGCAAGATCGTCGGAATTCCACTTGACTTTGCCTCCTAGCTTCAGGCTCAAAGTAGACTGAGTGAGATGCATGGCTGAGGCTAATTCGGTCTGGGTTACCTTGCCACGTTTTTTTAATAGCCATACATTTTCGGCAATGATCTGACTCAAGGCGGCAGGAAGTCCGCTGTCGTGCAGTTCTGTCTGGGCGTTCTCAAGTACTGTTCGTTTCCTCATATTTATATTTTAATCTCATTGATATTGATTTGTCCAATATTGTGTTATTGTATGAGTGTGGTCAATAAAACTATGGAAAAATTCATGGGAGAACGAGTGGATGCTCTTCGACGCAAAGCCAATATGACTCAGCAGAGGTATGCGGCAGAGGTATTGCATTGCTCGCAAGGCACCGCTTCGACGAAATTGGCTGGAAAGACTCGCATGAGTTCGTCAGATGTGTTGAACAGTGCGAAGGCCTTCAATGTCTCCACGGATTATATTTATGGACTTTCCGATAGTCCCGAGCCTGGATGTCAAGAAGGGGTGACGGCATGAGCGAGAGAGTGTTGTGGCTTCGGTTGTGCGTGACCGGACCGACTCCCGAGTGCGGGGAGATTGTCGGATTGCGCATCGTCGACAGGCAGGCGCATCGCACGGTGTTCGACGCGTTCTTCCACCCCGTCAGGGAAGACGGCTGGAAGAGCGTGCCGGCAGGAGGGGTGAACGTGAACCTGGCGAACCGTCTGCCGTTGAACATCTACGTGGATGGGATCGAATGGATCCTATCCGGTGCGACGCTGCTGCGCGGCGAGCATGTGGAACGCGACATCCGTTTCCTGCGCGCCGCCGGCGTCCGTATCGAGGACCAGGTCGTGGAGCGCAGCGTCACGGCCGAACATCATAAGAGACTTGCGTCGGGGATTGCCGTCCCCACGCGCACCGGGAACCGGGCTTGCCGGCCCATCCCGGTGGGATGAACAACCATCCCTTACCCGAAACAAACCCATCCACCACCCATCTGCAGCGAAAAGAGAGAACCGGGAATGCCAACCCTACAAGCGCGTGCGGCCCACGGCGGCCACAGCGGATCGACGCCCCTCGGCGACCGCGGAAGCGACGTCGTGGACGAACCCATACGCGTCGTCACAGGTCGCGGCGGCGAGCACGATGCCGGACGAGAGCCCTGCGTCGAACAGCTCGCCGTCAGTGATCCCCGTGGACAGCATCCAACGCAGTCCATCCATGACGGCGGGATCCGTGACATTACGGAACAGACCATCGGCGACGGCCATACGGTACGCCAGCCAGGCCAGACGCGCCCGCCGCGCGAGCACCGTTTCGTCACGGGCCAGCTCCTCGTACCGAATCGCGGCTCGGACCGTCACGATCGGGGAGACACGGGGACGCAGGGGCATCGATGCGCCCTGCAGGAACCCGGATATCCGGTCCACCGTCATGAGACGGCGACGGAGAACGGGAACGAAGCCCGCAGTGTTGTCTTCCATCATGCCCGCCGATCGATTGTGTTTGGAGACGATATCCGTTCTACCGATACACATGCGTCCGGCATGATATCGGCCGCATGGGATGGTCCGTGAAAAAGAGAATGCCCGCACGCGAATTGCCGTTCGCGTGCGGGCGATGGTTCCATCCTTTACCCATTTGCACTGCCCCTTGCCGGACGAATCCGGCTCGGGCGAGGGAACCAGTAAAAGCCAACCCCACCAATCATCACATCAGAAGGAGCCGGCAAGACCGACCCCGACCAATCGTCGGACCAGAAGGAGCCAATCATGACCAATTCTTACATCAACCCCACCCAGCCGACCGCCAGTGAACCCCGATATTCACAGAACGAACCCGCATGGCAGGACGTCGAGATCGTCGACGTGCCCGCCGTGGAGGAGCCGGACTCGGCCGAGGGCGCTCCCGAGCCGATCCGCATCATAGACGAGCCGGAACCGGGGGAGGCCACGGCAGGCGACGCGGTCATCGAATACACGCGCGACCACCTGCCCGTCAACATGGGCGTCGACACGAACCAAAGCGACTTCACCCGCGAACAGGCCGAACAGCTCGTCGGCGACATCCAGGAACAGCTCTACGAGACCGCGAAAAGCCAGAAACGCCTTCACGACCTGATCGCCCAGGCATACGACGGACGCGCCTGGATCGCCCTCGGATACCCCGCGGGACAGATCGGCTGGAACCGGATGTGCCAGGACAAGTTCACCGCCGACGCGGTCCGTCTCACCGTCCAGCAACGCACCAACCTCATCCTCAGCTTCCAGGACGACCCGATCAGCAACGTGGCCCTCGCCGCCGCGCTCGGAGTGACCGACATGACGATCGGACGTGTCCTGAAAAAGAACAAGAAATCCCCGAAGGGCGCCTCCGCGAAGCCGAAGCCGGTCGTGGGCACGGACGGCAAACGCCACAGCGTGCCGGAGCTCACGCCGGCGGAACGCCTCGAGCTCGACGCGAAGATCCATGACATGAACCTGCCCGTCGAGGAGGGCGGCCAGGGCATGACCCAGCAGGAGATCGCCGCGAAGCTCGACATGGCGCAATCCACGATCTGCGCGAGCATCAAACGCGAGACCATGCGGCGCATGAGCGAGGGTCTCGAACCCGCGGCCCCCGCACCGGTCGACGAGACCGGCGCGATCGGCGTGCTGCCCGACGACACGGCGATCGATCTGGGAGGAGGCCGGCTCGCCGCGGACGACATGAACTTCGTGGAAGCGTTCCGCACCGCCGCGGGAGACGCGAACGCCGGACTGACCCGCCTCGTGGAGCTGATGAGCTCCGAACGCTGGCAGCCGGGCAGCGAGACCGTCGACGAGATCGTCACCCGCGCCGGCCGCGACATCAAGGGCGTGCTGGCCAACGTGGGCCCGTTCATGCGCCTCGTCGACCACGACCTCGAGGACATGTGGCCCGCCGACGAGAACGACCGCAGCCGCGACCAGGACGAGGTCAACGGCCTGTTCGACCAGATCCTGACCGTCGCGTCGGAATGCGCCTGACCCGTTAGCAGAGAAGGCCGGCCATGAGGGCCGGCCGGAGAGGAACCGGTATGAACGACAAGAAAACCAAGGAAGCGGACGGGCGGGAGAGCGTGAGCATGCTGCCAGGCGTGACGGTGGGCGTGATGATCGCGGTCATCGCGTTCGTGCTCTCGTTCGACGCGTTGAGGCTCGTGTTCGTGTCCAGCGGCATCAACCCGCTCCTGTCATGGGGAGGCCCCCTGTGCGTGGACGGCACGATCCTCCTGTGCACGTGGGCGACATGGGGATTCCGCAAAGGCCACATCCGCGGACGCTGGTACCCGTGGGCCGGACTCGTGCTGTTCAGCCTGTTCAGCGTGACGGGCAACGCGTTGCACGCATGGCTCAACGCCGGCGGCATGCTCCCCACGTGGGGTGCGCCCGCGATCATGAGCATCCCGCCCATCGCCCTGCTCTACTCTACCCACCTGATCGTGATCATCGCCGGCGACCGCCAGGACAAACTCGCCAGGACCACCGGCAAGGCCGCCGGCCCCGATGACGGGCACGCCGGACCCGCCGCAGCCACGCCGGAAACGGCCGGCACGGAACCGGTCCGGACGGAAAACCCGCGGGCCATCCCCACGCCGACGGCCGGACCGGAGCCGGGCAAGGCCACGGAACCCGCGCCCGCCGACCCGCTGGACCGCTACCTGTTCGACCCGCCGGCACCGGCGGAAGCCGACGAGGGCAGGGAAAGGAAAGGGGATCCGGAGGATATCCCGTTCGACCAGGACCTCACATGGCCCTCCGTGACGTCCGCGACCACGACATCCGCAAGGGCCACGAAGCCCACGGTCCACATGGTCCGCATGGACCAGGCCCATGCGGACCAGGACCTTGCGGACCAGGACCGCATGGGCCGGAAACCCGAGATGGATCCCAAGGGCCAGCCGGGCCCGGAGGCAGGGGGCCATGCGGGCCACGCCGAACCTGAGCCCGCGGAATCCCACGAAGGGGCCATGTCCGGCCCTGACCGTTCCTCCGACACGGGATCGGCCCACGATGCCGGCCCAAAAGCCGGTGAGCCGGCGCGCAAGGCGACGGCCGGCTTCGACCCCGACGAATGGCTCGCATGGGCCGACCGGCTGAAGGCCAACGGCGAGACGGTCACCTCGACCCGGGCCGTGGCCGACGGTCTCGCCTCGTCCACCACCACGGCCAAACGGCGCCTGCACACGCTGCGCCGCGAGCATCCCGGAAGGTTCTGACCATGAGGAAAAGCGATGAACCGTTGACGGACACGCTGGTCCGCTGCCTCGCCGACCCCATGGACCTGAAGGGCCTCGAACGTCTCGAGAACGACGGGGACCAAGCCGGGGCCAGGCTCATGCGAGCCCGCCTCGCCGACCAGGCCGCCGTCCGGCTCGACGCCGCGCTGGAGGACAACCGGGCGCGCGTGCGCCGGCAGCTGGGCCGCGACTGGGCATGGGCCACGGACGAGGTCATGAGCGACCTGACGATACGCACCATCCGTCGGCTCGACTACTGGCACCGCACCAACACGGACCGGGCCGAGGGAGGGGCGACGAGCCTGGCCGCGTTCGTCAACCAGCTCACCGGCACCGTGGTCGGCGAATGGTTCAAAACCCAACGGCCCAAACACCGCACGGGCATGACCCAGACCCCGGAACGGCGCGCGGGAAGGCTGAAACCGCCCACGGACCCGGACGACCGGACGGCGTGGGAACGGTGGCGCCGGCACGAGCAGACTCTCGCCGACTCCGACGTGATCTGCGACGCATCCGACATCTTCGAGGGACGCGACGGCGACGGCGAGAGCCCCGGATCGCCCGCCGCGGGCGACCGGGAAAGCTACCGGCAATGGGACGGCGACACGGCGGACGCCCCATTGCCGGTCAGTGCCGGATACAAGACGGACATGGAGGCCCTCGCCCTCGCGGTCCAGGCCGAATGGGGGCTGGCCGCCTGGAAACGGATCCTGACCCGGTGCATGACCTCGAACCGCGCCCGTCCCCTGCTCAGGGAGATTCGCCACTGGCTCGAGGCCCACCACAACGGGACCACCCCGAGACTGGACCGCTACCCCTACCTCAGGGCATGCGCCGGCACAGGCGCCCGTAATCGGCCGAAAACCGGCGATGGGCGAGTGAAAGAACAAACGAAAGGACAACGGGAAGCCGGACGACGAGGCCCGCGAACCGTAGAGGAACGAAAGGAACGACCATGATCACGATGATGCCGGCCCCGGCGGGGGCCGAACCCGACGCCGTCACCCTGCAGATCCCCGCGATCCCCATGACAGGGGAGCAGACGTCGATCATGCTCGACGCGACGTTCGACGCATGGAGGATGCTCTCCGGCGAGATCGACGCCGCCCGCGGCGACGACTGGCAATGGATCCAGGAGATCCTCGCCCTGCCCGCGCACACCCGGTACATCCGGGCCGCGGGCGACGAGGCCATGGTGTGCTCGGCGGCGATGCGCGAGACATGGCCCGGCAGATGGCATGATCTGTTGCGCGCACGCGTGCAGGACGTCATCGACGCGCTCGTCTCATATGAGATGGAGATACGGGATCTCGACCCCGGCATGTTCGCGCGCATGCCCTCGCCCTCCCTGTGCGACAGGGTGCGGAAACGCCACGACCCGACCCGGACGACATTGGGCATGACGGTGCAAGAGCTCGCCCGATGAGGCGACAGGAAAGGAACGGAAGACGATGCGGATCATCATCGACGGACACGGCAGGATCGACCGGCAGGCCATGGCCGTGGAACGCCTCAAGACCATCGACATGACGCCGGCCGGGGGCGGGGACGCCCAGGACTGGGTAGGCGCATGGCTCGACGGGTTCGACCAGGCGCTCGACCTGTGCCGCGCCCTCGAAACCGACCTCGACGCCGACATGGGGAAGGAGCTGTCCGGCGATGCGCGATGACGGACACGAGGACAGGAACGAGGAAACCATGGGCCGCGCCGCCGCATCGGCGGGAGTCCGGTACGGAAGCCTGGAACCCACCAGCAAGGCGTTCGACAGGCTCATGCAGGAACACAAGAAGGAACGCGAAACGGAAGGGGCAAGACCATGAGCTGGCAATGCACGTCATGGGCGCTCAGGGAGGCGCCCGCACCCACGGCCACGGCCAGACTCGTGCTCATCGCCCTGGCCGACCGCTGCCAGCCCGACGGGCGCAGCGCATGGCCCACCGTGGAGACCCTGATGGCCGAGGCGCACACGAGCGAATCCAGCGTCAAACGTGCCCTGAAGGCGCTCGAGGAGACGGGATGCATCCGCCGGGGCAACCAGAAGCTCGCCCAATGGGACGAGCACGGCAACTACGTGCCCGACCCGTACCGGTCCGTCGTCTGGGAATGCTGCATGAACGTGACCCTCGAGCACGTGTCCGAGAAACCCGGACGACAGGCCAGGGCGGAACGCGCCGAACGGCTCGAAAGCGTCGACGCGACGGACGGGGCAAAAGGCGCCGGTTTTAGGGGTGTCAAAATGACACCCCTGGAAAACGGCGGAAACAAGCCAAAACACAGAGGTGTCAAAATGACACCCCTGGACGATGACGGCCAGGCCAGGGGTGTCACCAGTGACACCTCCAGAGGTGGCGCCAGTGACACCCCTATAGAAAGAACAAATACCAAACAAATAACCCTTCTGCCTCCTACGGAGGCATCTCCCCGCGACGGGGAGAGCCGCGACGGGGAAGAGCAGACGGACACCATCATCGACGCATCGGACGGGACCGGTGCGACGGACGCCACGACGGGCGACGGAACCGAACGCTGGCAGGACGCCGAACCCGAACCCGAACCCGCGACAGGGATCGACGCCCGAACCCGTGCCGAACGGCTCGTCGAACGGCTCCAAGGCCGGCGGGCCGCCATGGGCCTGACCCCGCGGCCAGCCGGCCCACGCGACCTCGACGCCGTGACCCGGCTCGTCGAACGGCTCGACGCCGCCGGCGAACCCGACACGAGCGGGCTCATGGAACGGGTCCTCGACCACGCGCTCGACAACGGGTTCCAGGCCAAACGCGTCGACACGGGACGCCGCTTCGCCCGCCTGTTCGACGAACTGCGCGACGACCTGACCTGCGACCAGCGAACCCTCGAACGCCGACGCCGGGAGCATGCCGACGCCAGCCAACCCACCGGAAGCGACACAGGGGAGAGCCGGCCGGCGGAACCGGAATCCTACGAGACCCGGGCGCGCCGCATGCTCGCCGACCGCATCGGCGCCGACGCCGACGGGCCGACCGCCATCCGCGCCCTCGCGGACAGGCTGCGCCTCGACCCCGACCCGGACCCCGGCCAAGCCTCACGCTACATCGAGCTCGCGCTCCGCGCCGGCCGCAAGGCCCAGGCCGAACAAGCCCGCCGGGAGAGCGAACGATCGAGGGAACTCCACGACTACCGCGCCTCGCACGGCGGCAGCTGCTTCGCCGGCAACTGGCAACGGGAGCAGGCAACATGACGGGCTCAACCAAGACACCCGAACACGCGGACTCGTGCCCAATCCATGAGTCCATGCATGGCCACTCGCCAGGGGAAGGACGAGGAATGAATCATCAGGAAGACGAGAACGCCGAAGCGCCAGGCATGGGGCCTGATGGAATGGCATCAGTCCATGACGTCGGCGCGTACGCCCCTCAAACGGCTGGTCGTGGCGATCCAATTCCCGTCACCGTCGCGGGTCTCCCACTTGACGGCGAAGTATTCCTCACCGGATACTCCAGGAGAGGAAGCGACGGAAGGGCATTGTCCCGCCCTGACGGACATCCCGCCAGGTTTGGCGATTGGAAGGAATGCCCAGCAACTGTATCCTGCCTCCTGCCCACGTTCCAAAGCAAAGGGAAGGGAGCAGGGACCGCCGTCGGCATATACGACCTGAAGCATGAGAAGGACATCGGGCTCCAGGACGCGGTGGCCGGACTTCTCGTTGAGGCCACGCGCTGCCTCATTCGTGGGCACGGACAATACGAGACAAGCGCCGTGATCGGCGGCCCAGGCATCGATGTACCTTTTCAGGGCGAGTGCGACGCCCCTGCGCCTGTACTCGTCGACGACTGCGATCCCCTCGACTTCGGCGACCGTACGCCTGACAAGCTCCGCGCACTGATACGCTCCGGCCGACGCGGAGAAATACCCGAGGAACGACTGGGCTGCCTGTATTCCTGGCGTGACGAAGGCGGCGCCTATGAGGCCGTCCTTGGAGAACGCCCCTATAAAAAGAGGCCTCAACGTGCCGTCATCCTCGACCGGCCGCTTTGGGAATTCTATATCGGCAAGATGAGGGATCTGTTCGACAATCAGACGCTTGGCCCTCTTTATCTCCACCTTATTGACCACTGGTCTGATCCTGACGATTCCGACACCGTCGAAATGATCAACGGACTCGATGCCGGAACCCCCGCATTGATTGATTCCATCCTTCATGATCCCGATTATCCGCCATCAGCCCGATATCGGCAATAAAACAATGCCGACGGTCATCGGAATCGGACAATCATCGGCGGCTTCCCGTCGGGCCGCCGATGGTATCGAGCCACTGCTTGTTGGTCAGGGCATCCGCCTCGGCCTTTTCCGCGGAATTCAATGCTCGTCCGCTTTTAGATTCGTCCATATTCGTCATGCCTTCTTCTGCGGGAGGGGAAAATGAGCTTTGTTGTCATCGCCGTGTTGATTGTACTGACCGCTTTGGCCGTCGGATATGTGGGGTTGCTCTTGGAAGAACACGCGGAATGGAGGGAATGGCACGTACCACGGGGCAAGGAATTCATATCCTATCCATTGGAATACGGGGAACATGACGGGCTGCTGTGTTTTAGCAAGTTGGCGTCCGCTTTGTGAGCGGTGTTTTTCCGCAGTGTAGG